>Ga0210405_10000834_pt1 | contig 38141 bp, 23 predicted proteins | sample IncBWH11MmetaG_FD_155492 | JGI IMG/M metagenome (GOLD analysis project Ga0210405, IMG submission 155492) | Forest soil microbial communities from Barre Woods Harvard Forest LTER site, Petersham, Massachusetts, United States - Inc-BW-H-11-M | ecosystem: Environmental > Terrestrial > Soil >... | reverse complement strand
CTTCCACTGGTCGCCCGATGGCAAGAAGCTTGGCATCCTGCGCGGCCACACCGATTCCGACGTCGTCTTGCTGCAAGAATCCAAGCCCTAGATTGTCTTTTCACCCCAAAGCCGCGACGAAGATGGGCTTGTCTTCACGAGGTCTCCGGTTCGTCATCAGGATCGCTAGGCGGACGGCTACTTAGCTGATGCGAAAAAGCCGCACCGACCTGCGGACACTCTGCCGGATTCAGGCTGCTGGAATATTCAGACGCCGGCTCGTCCGCGACAGGGCGCACCACCTCGCCGCAGATCAGCCAGAGTCGGCGGAGCCTTGCGTGTTCGCTCCCACATCTCAGGGCCGGGCCGGACTCAGTCTGGCGGGCTTGGCCACGGACGAAGTATTGGCTGGACGCGCCGCCAGCAGCGGTGGCGCGCAGCGGTCCGCGGTTAGAACCGTGTTTCGGAAGTTGAAGAATGTGTTCGAACCGATGTCGTTCGAGCCAGCTATCCCAACTTGGCAAATAGCGGTTCACCGTCAGCCAGGAAGGAGAGTTACGTCTGCGGTTCGACACGCTCAGCCAGCCCAGTCATTCATTGACCGGCCGATGCGGCATCTTTAAGATGAGGCGACCCGAAAGCCGGGCGTCTCTCGAATGATCGGCCAAACTGTCTCGCATTACCGCATTGTGGAGAAGGTCGGCGGCGGCGGGATGGGTGTGGTCTACAAGGCCGAGGATGTAACTCTGCGTCGGTTTGTCGCCTTGAAGTTTCTGCCCGACGACGTCGCCCAGGACTCCCAGGCATTGGCCCGCTTCCAGCGGGAGGCGCAGGCGGCTTCGGCCCTCAACCATCCCAATATCTGCACCATCTACGAAATCGGGCGGCAGGATGGGAAGCCCTTCATCGTGATGGAGTTTTTGGACGGGCTGACTCTCAAGCATCGGATCGCCGGAAAGCCCATGGAGACCGACGTTCTGCTCGGTTTGGCGATTGAGATTGCCGACGCTCTAGACGCTGCCCACAGCGAAGGAATCGTCCATCGCGACATCAAGCCGGCCAACATTTTCGTCACCAAGCGCGGGCACGCCAAGATTCTCGATTTCGGTTTGGCCAAGGTCACGGCCGTGACCAGTTCCTCGAGCCAGGTTGTAGCCACTTACACGCAGACAGGAACTCTCGATGGTCCGCATCTCACCAGCCCGGGAACGGCCCTGGGCACCGTCGCCTACATGTCTCCCGAACAGGTGCGTGGCAAGGATCTCGATTCGCGTACTGATCTGTTCTCGTTCGGAGTGTTGCTATACGAGATGGCGACAGGAGCCTTGCCGTTCCGGGGGGATACTTCAGGGATGATCTTTGAGGCCGTGCTGAACCGCGCTCCCATTCCTCCCGTACGCCTCAATCCGGACGTGCCGGCGGAATTGGAACGAATCATCAACCGCGCGTTGGAGAAGGATCGCGATCTGCGCTACCAGCATGCCTCGGACCTGCGGGCAGAACTGCAACGCCTCAAGCGCGATACGGATTCGAGCCGGCATATCTCCGCCGCCAGCGCCGAGGAAACATCTGCGCCGCAAGCGATCGTCCAGCCCGCTCCTGCTAGCAGCAGTTCGACCGTGGCGGCGGGACACCGCCCATGGTGGTATGGCCCGGCCGTTACGGCGGTGCTCATTCTCCTGGCTGCGGCTGGCGTAGGCTTGTACTCGTTGCTTCATCGCGCCACCCCAACCCCATTCCAGAACTTCGCGATCACCCAGGTCACCAATTCCAGCCGGGCAACCGTTACCGCGATATCTCCCGACGGGAAATACGTCCTGACCGTGATGGACGACAAAGGACTGAACAGCCTCTGGCTACGCAACGTAGCTACCGGAAGTGACACGCAGGTGTTGCCGCCTTCGGCGACCATTCCCAACGTCGCGTTCTCGCCGGACGGAAACTACATCTTTTTCCGAAAAGCCGAGAATGCCATCGCCAGTGATTTCAATCTTTATCGCGCCCCGGTGTTGGGGGGCACTCCAAAGGTCGTGGTCCACGACGTTGACAGCGCCTTTGCGTTCTCTCCCGATGGTCGCCGCATGGCGTACATTCGGGGCAACAATCCGGAGACAGGGAAGTATCGCCTGCTTGATGCGAACCTGGATGGCAGCGACGAAAAGGTATTGCACGTCGCGCCCATGGGTTCTCTCGCTCGCTGGGTGACCTGGTCCCCCGATGGCAGGCAAATCGCCTATCCTGAGATCCAGCCGGGTGACGCCCTGGGTGGAATCAATCTTTTCGACCGAGATTCGGGAAAAATCCGAATCCTTACGTTTGCTGACAAAGCGATTGGGGAAATGACGTGGTCGCCTGATGGGGACGGCCTGTTCGTCATCTACCATCAAAAAGGGCCCAACTACAATCGCCGCCAGATTGGTTACGTCGCGCTGGCTGACGGCCAGTTGCGCCCGATTTCCCGTGACACCAACAGCTACGCGACGTTGAGCCTTTCGGCAGACGGCAAGACGCTGGCCACCGTCCAGCAGAAAGTGGTTAGCAATTTTTATGTGTTGCCTGGCGACGGCAGCACTTCAGCGGACATCTCTCCGTCGGGCTCCGGCGGCGAACACGTCCAGTTTTTCAATTGGACCGCAGACGGGGGCCTGCTCACATCCGACCTGACCCAGCTCACTCGCTTAGACGCGAACGGGCAAAATGCGAGCCAGGTGGTCAGCGATCCGGCGGCGAACATCCTCAGCCTTTCTCCATGCGGTGCCCAATTTATCGTTTTTCCCTGGGCCTTTCATAACGGCAACTCTGTCGGCATCTGGCGTATCAATGCAGATGGCTCGAATCCCATAAAGCTGGCGGATGAGAGGTTTGACACATTTCCAGTCTGCTCGGCGAATTCAAAATGGGTGTATTACTGGCCCGGGGTGAAGCACCTTGCGCGTGTTCCCCTGGACGGCTCCGGCCAAGCAGAACCGATTCCCGGCAGTGCTGTCGAAAGTGCGTTTCTAGCGGGGCGAGGCATCGGCATTTCGCCCGATGGCAAGACCCTGGTGTATGTGGTGGCGATCGTGAATCCAACAGGCCCGACGAGCATTGATAAGATTGCCCTGCTCGACGCCGCGACACTTCGTTCGCCGCGCATGTTCGACGCTAATCCACGAATTTCTAAAGGCGTGGAATTCACGCCGGATGAAAAGTCCGTCGCCTACCCGGTCAAGGAGAATGGCGTAGATAACGTCTGGGTTCAACCCGTCGACGGCGGTCCCGGCCGACAGATCACCCACTTCAAGTCCGAGCAGATTCTGTCCTTCCACTGGTCGCCCGATGGCAAGAAGCTTGGCATCCTGCGCGGCCACACCGATTCCGACGTCGTCTTGCTGCAAGAATCCAAGCCCTAGATTGTCTTTTCACCCCAAAGCCGCGACGAAGATGGGGTTGCCTTCACGACTGTCTCCGGTTCGCCATCAGGATCGCTAGGCGGACGGCTACTTAGCTGATGCGAAAAAGCCGCACCGACCTGCGGACGCTCTGTCGGATTCAGGCTGCTGGAATATTCAGTCGCCGGCTCGTCCGCGACAGGGCGCACCACCTCGCCGCAGATCAGCCAGAGTCGGTGGAGCCTTGCATGTTCGCTCCCAATCTCAAGGCCGGGCCGGACTCAGTCTGGCGGGCTTGGCCACGGACGAAGTATTGGCTTGACGCGCCTGTGGTGCGCAAAAACTCTTTGCGTCGGATTCTAGCGAGACGTAACATTGTTACATTGCTTTCCCACAACGAACGGACCTTAAACTCTCCTCCGTGAGTGTTGATGATTCCAAACGCATTCAAGCCGGACAACATTTTGACGAAGGACAACTCGTATCGAGGTGCGGTGGCCGAATGGTCGTACAGAAGTGTTCCCCGGCAATTCTGGAGAACAATCCTGATCTCTAAGCAGTGGTTGCGGGCGGCATGCTTCAACCCTGCACAGTCCCGCGTAAAGTGACGGCTGAAATCCATAACTCGGGGAGGATGTTTTGTTGCGCGTCCGCGATATTTCTGTTTGCGTTCTAAGTGTATTTCTGATTTCCCTCGGTATTTCCAGGGCCCAGCAAGATAAACAAAAGCCTCAGAGCACCATGGGAGGAATTGCCTCGGGAGCAGTTGCGGCTCCTATTTATGACTCTCAGAATCGGCCCATCACGGCCGGCGGGTTTGTCGACAAGGGGCCGGTCATCTTCGAAGAGGCCGCGAAGCAGGCCGGCCTCGGTAGCTGGCGCCACAAAATGGGCGTGCCAGAGAAAAACTTCATTGTTGAGACCAATGGTTCGGGCGTCTGCCTGATCGACTTCGACAACGATGGCTGGCTCGATATCTATCTCGTGAACGGCGCGACATTCGATTCTCTGGATGGAAATGAAGAGCCGCCACACGCCGCACTGTTCCACAACAATCATGACGGAACGTTCACCGAAGTAGCGCAAAAGGCCGGTGTAGCGAATGATCGCTGGGGATACGGCTGCTCGGTTGCGGATTATGACAACGACGGCTGGCCCGATCTCTTTGTCGGCAACTACGGCAAGAACCGGCTCTACCACAACAACCATGACGGCACCTTTACTGACGTGGCTGAAAAAGTCGGTGTGCAATTGGGCAATTGGTCTGCAGGTTCAGCGTGGGGCGACTATGACGGTGATGGGTTATTGGATCTGTATGTTGCGGGTTATGTTCACCTCGACCGCGAGAACCTGCCGATCGGCGGAAGCAAGGCGATGAACTATGCGTTCTGCCAGTATCGTGGGGTTTCAGTGAATTGCGGACCGCGCGGATTACCTGGCGAAGCAGACCATCTTTTCCATAACAATGGCGACGGCACCTTCACCGATGTCACGGTGAAGGCAGGCGTACAGGATAAACAACCCTACTACGGCTTCACAGCAATTTTTGTCTCACTCAATGCAAACGGCCGCCCCGACCTGGTTGTCGGGAATGACTCGCAACCCAATTACCTCTATATCAACAAAGGCGATGGGACGTTCGAAGACGACAGTTACTCGTCCGGGTTCGCGCTCAACGACGAGGGCCGCGAGATCGCCTCGATGGGCATTGCCGCGGGGGACTATGAAAACAACGGCCAGGTGGATTTTTTGGTTACCGACTTTGGTGACGACTACAAGGTGCTCTACCACAACGACGGCTTCAACAGCTTCTCTGACGTGAGCTACAAGGCAGGTGTCGCACGAACCACGATTCCATTCGTCGGTTGGGGGGACGGTTTTCTCGATTACGACAACGATGGCTGGCTTGATCTCTTCATGGTGAACGGCCATGTTTATCCGCAGGTAGACCAACACAAGTGGGGCACGTCGTTTGCTGAAAGACCGCTGCTCTTTCATAACATACCGAATCCAGAAGGGAAGGGTCGAAGATTCGAATACGTGCCTCCCGTTCAGGGAACCGGGCTGGCCACGGTCGTTCCGGCACGTGGAGCAGCATTTGGCGATCTGTTCAATGACGGCAAGATCGATGTTGTGATCAACCCGATTGACGGTCCTCCCGTGCTGCTTCGCAATGTGAACCCCGATCATCATCACTGGATCGAGGTTCAACTCGTCGGAGGACCCAAAAGCCCGCGCGACGCGACGTGCGCCACCGCGTTTTTGACCGCCAACGGAATGCGCCAACGTCAGGACGTGCTCGCGAGTGGAAGTTATATATCTTCGAACGACCGCCGTTTGCATTTCGGCCTCGGGGATGCGACGGATGCAGGAAGCCTGGAGATCCACTGGCCATCGGGCGAAAGGGAAACGATCAAGCTACCTGAAGTAGATCGCATCTATACCGTCACTGAAGGCAATGGCATCACTGGCGCCCTGTGCGGAGCAACGAAGTGTGAGAAAAACGCGCGAAAGGCCAAAGCTCATCGGTAGGGTCAGACGCCGAAACGCATTCTTATCCGACTCGTTTTCTAAATGAGCCGAACGAATCTTACCACTGCCTTCGCGGAGACGTTCAGAGCACTGCGGCTATGCACTCCGTCGCGTAATGCGCAATGACTGCGCCGCAGGTCGGCCGACTTGAGACCTCTTTGCTGCTGATTAGCCTGGTTCGTCATACACGCCGATCTCGGCAATGTGAGGCATCTGGCTGCTGCTTTCCAACAGCAACCGCACCCTCTGCGATGATACGCGAGGGATGCGATGAATTGTCGTAGGTGTCGGCTTTTCGCCGTTTGCCAGCGTAGTCCAGTTCACACCGTTCCAGCACTCAAAACGATAGCTCCGAATACGGCTTTCCAAATAGTCATCTCCTTTGCCAACAGGCTCCACGAGCGACACAACATTGAAGCTCTCCTGCTTTTGCAGATCCACCTCTAACCAGCCTGAGGTTTGCCCCTCCTCCAGGTACCAGCTCGAATGAAAGTCACCATCGTTCGCTTCATCCGGACCCACAGTATCGGGGTAAGAACTGGCATGAATTGGCTTGCCCCTCGCCAGATTTCGCGTCGTGATCACGATGTGCTTGCTAAGCTTTGCCATGGGGCCAGGATGCGTCCATGCTCTCCCAATCTCTTCCAAGCGGCTCACAAGATTCGACGCGAGCCGTCCTTCGCGGTTCGGTGGAGCATTGAGAATCAGGTTGCAGTGTCTGAGATTCAGTGGCCGAAGCCACTCGTCAACAACAGTCTTTACCGCCTTGAGAGGTCCATTCGCGTCTCGTTGCTTCCAGAACCATCCTTCGGTAAGGGTCGCACAGGAGAGGGCAGGCACGTCGCTACCTTCCGGGACCTTCTGCCCGGCATTCTGCTCAAAAGCCTTCACATCGGAATAGTAGAGTCCGCTCGGAGGATATTGACTGGCATTGAGATCGCAGATCAGGCAGTCGGGCTGGAGATTCTTAATGTGCTCATAGATCTCGTGGAACGGTACCTCTTCATACGTGATGCGACTCCACGGTGCATCCCAGCCATCTGTGATGAGGATATCAACTTCTCCATAGCGCGTGAACAACTCCGTCAATTGATCTTTGATGAGCTGAACCTTGACCGGTGTCACGTTGAAATGGCGGATGTCATCGCGCAGCGACAAGATCGAATAATAAAGCCCCACCCGCAGGCCAGCCTTGCGGAAGGAATTGACATAGGCGCGGACGATGTCGGTCGAGTGCAAGGTCTGCCTCACGTTTGCCGCTGCCGATTTTGTCGGCCAGATGCAGAACCCATCGTGATGTCGGGTCGTCAGGCACCCCCAAGTCATGTTCGCCGACTGCGCCGCCGCGGCCCATTGGTCCGTGTCGAGAGCGGTTGGACGAAAGAGATCAGCGGGCGATGTCGGATCGCCCCATTCGCGGTCCTGAAAAGTGGCCATATTGAAATGCACGAACATGCCGAAGCGCAGATCCACAAACCTCTGTTGCAGATCCAGGAGTGGCAGTCCGCGACGCCGAGTTGCGCGCTGCGTATCGTTCTGCTCCGTTGCGGCGCCGTGATTAGAGGCCAGCATCGCTGCGATTGCGGTTCGGGTGGCCAGTTGGAAGAACTCTCTCCGTGACGTCATTTTCGATGCGCGTACCTCCAGCAAGATGAGAGCAGCTTGGATTCGGAATTTAGCACAGTCGAGTCAGGCTTGATCTCGAGGGTCTAAGTTGCCGCAAGGGACTCCGGAAGAAACGTTTGGAAAGTCGAAATTTGACGCAGTCGGCAGTGAGGCGGGCCGAGTCTTGAGCGTGTTGACGCTGACCGCCAGCTCAATTTCACGAAGCACCTGCCCACATGAGTGGGCTTCCGGATGCAGTGCTTTTGGAAGAGTCAACACTCTACGTTTCTTTTCGCAGCTCCACTCCGGTATCGCCCGAGCGGATGATGTATCTCTGCACTCCACGGCGCACATGCCGCAATTCGCCCACGAAACCTCTCGGCCTGTCTGCATTCAGCAGTTCCGGTGCGTCGCCAAGTTTTGGCATATAACCGAAGAGCGTGCAGAGGACAGTTTCTGCAAAGGCTCCGCCGCCCGTACACTCGCGCATGCAGCCCTGACGCTGAGCAATGCGGACCGGTGCGTCGCGGTCTCGCCTCTTTACACCGTAGAACTCGCGCGCCTGCGCGTACACGCCTTCATAGACCGCGGCCTGGGTCCGCCGCAGAAAGGGAACCGCGATGTTCCAGTAACCCAAACGGCACAAAGCGTCAACCGTCACGGCTGGCCATGCGTCGTAGGCGCCCATCGGCCCGTGGTCGGGGCGGTCAGAGATCGTCGCTGCTAGGTCGAGCTGGGATTGCGCACGCATCCACTTTTCCATCAACAGTTCGCGTTGAACGAAGTCAACCATTTCACGGCGAACGTTGGGCGGCAGGTCTGCAGCCAGGAAACGACCGACAGCGGCGAAGTCGTAGCAGTGGCGCATCTCCACCCGTGTTCCATCGCGGTGCAGGCTTGCCCACACGCCCTTTCCTGGTTCGTAGAGCGTCATGACTGCCTTGAACATGACGTCTGCGTCGAGGCGTAGCTGTCGGGCTTCGGAGCCGTCGCCGTTATTCTCGAAAATCTCGGCAAGTTCCCGCATCATCCACACATTGGCGGAGTTGAACGAAGGAACTTTGTTGATGTAGGTAGGCACACATTCCAGCAGATTGAGTGCGCCACCATAATCAGCAAGCTGTTCTGTAGGATTCAACCGCAGTTTCTTCCAGTTTGTCGCTAGAACGTGCATGCGTTGCAGCACCGTTTGGTCGGCGATCTTCTCCCGGAGGAACTCCTTGTCCTGCGTGACAACGAGATACGACCAGGCCAGCCGGAAGATGGAGAGATCGTTTGCCGCATATCCGCGCAGATCCCATCCGGCGGGAACCTCAAGATGCTTCGGCGAAGGAGGTCGTTCAGCTTTGAAAACGATAACCGCGCTCTCGTGCGGGTCCTGCTCAAGGAACAACTTGATTTGCTCCTTCATCTGCTTGGGTTCGAGCAAGGCGAAAAGAGTAGAGAACAGCGAGGTGTCCCAGTAGAAGACCACTCCTTTGGGGCGTTCACCGCTGGTGATAAAGGTCCTGTTGCTCCACAGATTGGTGCGCAACAGCACAATTAACGTAAGCACGCTACGGTAGTAGATCTCACGGATCGCCGCATCGTTTGTAACCAGCAACGGAGCATTGCCTGAGAAGAAGTCGTTGTCCGGCGTGAAAGCGCTCTTCCACCTCTTGTCCCATTCGGCTTTGGTGCGGTCCCACTGTGTCTCGAACCACTCGCTTGTAAGGCCAGAGCGTCCGGGCTTGCCTGGTTCCACCACGTGCATCAGGAAACGAATTTCGCGGCTTTCACTCGGGGCGACGCTCACCTGCCACTCGGCAAACTGGCCGTCCGTCTTGTTCTGCGGAAGATCGAAGAAACGATAAACATAATCCATCTTCCATTTGTCCGACGTGGCGTGGATCTCTCCAGGGCCGATAAACTCCCGGTTCACCGGCCTCCAGCCCGAATCCACCGTCAGCGCTACGTGAAAAGATTTGGCGGTCACGCCATTATTAGTGAACTTCACTCGCCACATTACCACCGTGTCTTCTATAACCAGCCTGTTTGTGGTGACCACATCGAGATCGCCTACTTGTGCGCGGCGCACCGCCTGGAAGGCAAACCACCTGCAGTTCGTACTCTCGTAGGACCGGTCATCAATTGTCATGCCACAAAGCGGCAGGGAATAATAGATGGGCCAGCGCGGTCCGGAGTCGTCGCCATAGAGTTGTCCGCCAGGCAGGAAGTTCACCCCAACAAGATCTGGCGCGCAGGCGGCCATCTCGTGGAAGTTATGCAGCGAAGGCATCTGCGCAAGCAGGCCGCAATCCAGCCAGCCGGTTCCTAATTCGTCCAGCGTCGGTAGCCCTGAAGTCCCCGACGACGTTGCTGCGCTATCCGCAGCAAATCCAAAGGCCATGCCGGGAAATAGTTGCGCTGAGAGCGCCGCCATCCCGGTTTCGCAGAACATCCGCCTGCTTATGGTCTTACGCGCTACCGAAGGGGGTTTCGCTCCTGGCTTTACGCATCGTTTCACATATTCTCCATTCGTCCGTAGCTTCCGACGTGCTGCTGTAGCACGGGGCACCCTTCGGGAAACCCGCAGTCAGTGCCAACTGGACCTGAACTCGATTGCAGCCGACCCCTATGTGTTCAGGGTTTCAATGCGCAGCGTGATCAAATCCCAGGCAGGTACGTCCACTTGTGTATCGATTCTTTCAAGCGGTTGCTCCCGGAGGTTGCTGCGCCAAACCTTGATCGGTCTCCCATCCGCCCAGGTCAAGCCGGCCTTACGGTCTTCTCCCGACGCGCCGAAAAGCTGGACAATCCACGCGCTGCCGTCTTCGCTTCGCTTGCACTCCTGCACAAGCACATCTTCCTGATCTATCCGGAGCTTCAGCCCCATTCGGGATCGCTGCCCCTGAGCTGAAGCAACAAGGGGCTGTGACATGCCAATCGCAAAACGGCTGGCAGCCGCGGGGTCGTAACCGCCGTGTGGACGAAGCGCATACCGAAACTCGACGGGGCCATCCTGGTACGCGCGGTAATTCGTTCCCCAATGATTGTTCATGATCCAGGAATAGAACGTTTGTGTGGGCTCAATATGCTTTCGCCAGGTTTCAGGATGGGTTTGCGAGCCTAGCATGGTGGCTGAAAGAGAGCCGATTTCTACCAGAGGCGCATCGAGTGTCACCCAGGTGGCACCGTACTCTGCATTTGCAACATCGATCCACCGGCCCACAGGCAACGAGGTCTTGCAAGAACCCGGCAGTTGATCAATTTCGGGACGCACTACAGCAAGAGGAACGTCGATGTGAATCTGACCGTTCTCAATGGCAAACGGAAAGGTGAATTGCACGCTCTCTTTAGATTCATGCTGAGCAAAATCTCCGCCAGGCCCGCCTTGGCCTGGGTGCGGATTCAGGGGCGCACGTTTCTTATTTACGATATTGGATATTTCAATCCAATCTGCAGAGGCGTTCAATCGCACACGGCGAACCAGGTCTACGCAGCCCGGAGCGGAAGACTCGATGCGAATCGCGGCAACGAGGGGGCCGGGTTCCTCGATGGCGATGCGTACAGGCCCACTCGTACTCACCTTCGATGTGTCTTTGCCTTCAAGGAATAGGTATTGATTTATGGCCTCGTCCTGGCTGGTGTCCACAAGGTTGCGCGCACTCTTGTTGGACGTCAGCTCGACGATGTTGCCGCTTTTGCTGTCGACTTTCGCACGCACAACACCGTTATCCAAGACCGCGTCCAACACCGAGACGGGTTTTGCCGGAACATGCGGCGCTGCTGCTGAAAGATGAAAACTCGCAGTTCCAAGAGGGGGAACATTCTCTGCAAGAAAAGCCAATTCCCCCGTCGAAAGACGCTGAGATGGAACAGATGTGCCTCGTTCATTCTTCACATGGTCCTGGCCCAGAGACCTCTCCTTCGAGATCACAATCACTTCTGTCCTCGGCCAAGAACAAGTGTTATGCACATCTACGTTCGAACTATTCTTCTCGCTTGCATGGGCGTCGAGCACCTTGTCAAAAAGCTTCTTCGATTCGTTCTCGGCGTCAACTGCGAATTGACGTTTCACCTGCCATTGTTGTGCGACAAAAGGTTTCTCAGAATCCGAAACACTGTTCCACGCTCCCCATGTGTGTTCCGAATACAACAAGACATTTCTCCAGGCGACGTTGAAATCGGAGCTGTTGTATTCCTGCGGTGCGAGCATCGCAAAGAGTGTTGCCGCCTGGGCCAACCGCTCGGCTGCTCCGCGGTTCATTCGTGTCTCTAAGGCTGATGACCCGGCTCCATCCTCCCAGTAAGGAGTCAAATCGCCGTTGAACTGGGGTAGCTGGTGGCCATGCTGTTTCTCGAAAGCCACAAACGCCTCGCTGGTTGTGGAAATCGAGAAGCGCGGCCATTCGTATTCTTGATTCCACTTTTTCACGAACTCGCAAATCTCCGAATCAGGTTCCGCATTGTCGCCATGGCCGGACCACCGGATATAAGAAATCTGATACGGGAAACCGATCTCATCCAGTCTGGCTTGGTATTCGTTGACCAACCGTGTGTCCAGCTTCATGACATGCGACATTGCATAGCCAGTCCACGGAACCCAGACAAGCACCTTTTCGTTGCCCGAGGGAGAGATCCACCAGAATGGCTTATCTTGCCACTCAACCATAAAGTTTCCAATGCGGTCGAAGAAATTGGGGGCAGCCGAGAAGTAGCGGATGCCTGCCTGGGCCATCGCGGAAACCGTTCCCCAGGTATAGCCAGGAACATCGCTGATCATGGCAGAGTCAACGGGGACCCCACACTGACTGCCTAATTCGGTTCCGTAACGAAATAGTTGGAGAAGCTCTTCAGGGCGGCAAAGGCCAGTTAGCTCGTTCGCATACATGCCGTTTAGCCCGATCCAACCCTTCTTCACAGCGCTGATCAGTTCTTGGCGCTCTGGCTCGTTCTTGGTCCGCATGAACTGATCTGCTCCCCAGAGGACCTCAAGGTTCCAAACGAATCGCGCACCGGGTGGGTAATTGGCGGTGTTTCGCGCCAGTTCGATTCCCCGGAAGATATTTGCCATTTGTTTCTCTTCGACATTGCTCTGTAGATCCGTATATCCAAGGTCATGGTGGGAGTGGGGCAGGATGAAGATCAGCAACTTGCGGACCGGCTCCACGCGAACTTCGGCTGAGTCCGACTTGCCGGCGATTTCATACTCGATAAGGATATGCTGAGCTGTTTCAACCGGGTCGACATAGATGTTGAACGTATGCGTGCCCGGAGACAGAACTAGGCTCTCGCGTTCCTGGCGATTGATGGTAACGACCAACGTTGCATCCGTTCCGGCATGCTCTATCGTCAATTGGATCGGTTGGACAAGCTTCCCACCTTTATTGGCCAACGCGCGAATTGGAATGGCAAAGCTCGACTTTTCCGTCAAGGTTTGATCCAGGCCTAGAGCTGACATCCGAGGATTCACCCAAGCAATGCCGACCGCAGCGGCAATTCCCTTTATGACTTTGCGTCTTTCCATACTCGGCAAGAAATTTCCTTTGTGGCCAGCGCGAACAAACCCGAGCGAGCGTCACGCAGGCCTAGTGATACTGCCCCGCGAAATCCCCTTCACTACGTTCGGCCGAAGGGCGTGTCGGGCGAAAATCCTACGGGGATGGTGCTCGAATGTCAATATAGCACTCGCATATAACGACCATAAGTGATGGTTTAGCGCATTGATAGCGTTCATAACGAGCAGGATTAACTTCTGCTCAGGCATGAGCGAGCGGCGGCAGTTCCATGCGCCCTGAAAGGACTGATCTCTCTGGAATTACTGCGGTGGCGTCAACTCAGATCCTTTGCGCATTGGGGGCGGCGTTTGCCGGGTCAGATTCGCGTACTTTTCTGCCAACTCCTTTTCACCCAGCCGCCGATAGATCTGTTCTAGAAGAGTGTAGACCTGGAGATCAAGAATGCCACCGGTCTGTTCAGGAAGGCTGGCAGCGCGCTCCGCATCCGACCGTGCCCGTGCAAAGTTCCCCATGCGTAAGTTTAGCTTGGCTCTGTCGTACCAAGTATCTCGATCATCGGGCACCAGTTCCACGGCTCGGTCCAGATGCAGCTTACTCTCCGCAAGCTGATTTCGCTTGGCAAGAAATCGACCGTAGTTGTAATCGAGAAAGGCGTCGAATTGTTGCCCTTCATGATTCACCTCGAGACCGCGCCTGTATGCTGCATCGGCGCGATCTACTTCCCCAAGCGGTTCCAAGTTGAGCGCCAAATAGTCCCATGCAGAGGCGTAGCCGGGATCGAGGTCAACTACCTTTTGGAAACGCTTTACCGCTTCGCCGGGACGCTTCGTGCGATCGTAAAGTGCTCCAAGTTGAAACTGCGATTCAGCGTTGTCGGGATCGAGTTCGCAGGACTTGATCAGCAGTTCCTCACCTTGCGCTGGTTGACGCTTCATTATCAGGATCTGTCCTCGCACGGCAAGCGCCGCGGGATTATTCACGTCTTGCGAAAGTGCCGCATCGGAGAGTTCGTCGGCTCGTTGATATTGACCCTGATCGATCAGAAAGCGTGCAAAGTAAGCCAAGCCTGCAGGATCGTTGGGCACCTTCTCAAGATATCGCGAGAACAAGTCACTCGCCTCCGCGGCGCCCTGCGAAGCTTTGATTCTTCCCTCGGCAAGCAGGATTGAAGAGCAGTCGGGATGCTCCGCCTTGAGCAGCTTGAGCCGATCCTCGGCAGCCGGGAATTCGTTGCGATTCAGGTTTGTCGAGAGAGACTTAAGTTGAATCTCTGCTCCGGCGCAAGCGTCGGCATTCGAGTCGGTCGAGACCTCAAGGGTGGCTGCTATGCATCGGACGGCGATTCCCAAGCAAAGAACGGACCAATACAAAGCCCTCACAATGCGCCTTCCGTCACCCTGAGAATCTGGTCGGCTCTCACATTGTGCAGAGTCTGAACTGTTCCGCTCGGCCAGCGAAGTGTGATTTCCTTTACCAATTTGTCACGGCCGAGCCCAAAATGAACGCGCTTGTCCGAAGAGCTCGCATAGCTCCCAGCCGTCGTCACCTGGTTGAATTGCACTAAGCCGGACTGAGAGGTGAGCTTGATCTGTGTTCCGATGCCGTCGCGGTTGCTCTTTGTACCGATAGTCTGAATCAGGAGCCAATGGTTGCCGTTCGCCGTCATGTTATAGAGCAACTCCGCGTGCCCTGCAATTACGGAGACAACGATGTCGACCTTGCCGTCATTATTCAAGTCCCCAAACGCTGCTCCACGATGTGCTGCGCGCAGACTGAGGCCAGGGCCTGCGTGTGCACTTACGTCTTGAAAGGTGTTGTCTTTCATGTTCTCGAAGATGGCATTGGTCTGCAGGTAATGCTGCTGAGGATCAATATCGGCATTTTCACTGACATGGGAATTGGCGCTGAAGAGGTCTTTGTAGCCGTCATTGTTAAGGTCGACGATTCCAGCTCCCCAGCCGCTCATCTTGTATGTCGAGAAACCAATATTGGCGGGATAAGTTTCCATGCTGAAGAGATCGTTTCCCTCGTTTCGATACAAAGGGAAGGTTTCGCCACCCAACGCTGTAATAAATATTCCGGGCCTTCCATCGTTTCGATAGTCTCGAAAATCGACACCCATGCTTGAAACAGGAATACCATCTTCCGTATAGGCCACGCCGGCTTCTACACCGACCTCATCGAACCCTTTACCCCGGCGATTCTTGAACAGAAAGTTTCTTTGGTTGTCGTTGGCTACGAAAATGTCCATCCATCCGTCTGCGTCGTAGTCAGCCACGGCGACGCCCATTCCCTTCCCAATTTGATCGGCGATGCCAGTAGACTTGGAAACATCGGTGAATGTTCCGTCGCCGTTGTTGTGATACAGAATGTTCGGCTCACCGGGGTAGAGAGATGGAGGGCATGATAGGCGTTTCCCCGGCAAACCACAGACCTTTGACGTCTCCGGTGACCAGTCAAGATAGTTCGTCACGAATAGATCGAGACGACCATCATTGTCGTAATCAATCCACGCTGCCGAGACGGAGAGTAGTTTCTTGCCTACGGAGTTAACACCGGGTACGCCGGCCCTTTCGGTGACATCGGTAAAGGTTCCGTCGTGATTGTTGCGGTACAAAATATTATGATTAATTCCAGTGACGTAAAGATCTGTCCAACCATCATTATCAAAATCCGCTGCAGCAACGCCGATGCTGTAGCCTGTCCCGCTCAAGCCCGCTTTCTCGGTAACATCGGTGAATGTTCCGTCATGATTGTTGTGATACAAGCGGTTGTTAAAGCCAGGAACCTCTTTCGACAGAGAAGGTATCCGCGCGCCATTTGTGAAGAAGATGTCGAGAAAGCCGTCGTTGTCGTAATCCAGCAATGCGACTCCGCCAGGAATGCTGTCGATGATCGGCTTGTCAACGGTGGTTCCGTTGTTCAAAACAAAATCTACACCGGATTGCGGCTGGCGATTTTCGAAGCTGATTCCAGCGGCGTTCTGGGTCGGAGGTTGCGTGCGCATCTCCCGCGCTACTAAGGCGATAAGCAACCCTGCAGTTAAGGACACTAGGCGGTGATGCGAGGTGGGATCGTTCATTCTGACGCGATGTTGGTTCAAGTCGATGTCATCTTTAACCCACGCGTTGAACCTTCAATCTACGAGCGCCTAAACATGAAGATCTCTTGATCAAACAGGGTGCATGCACATTCAAGGGTCATGCTCATTCGCGCGTGATAGTAGTCGCGCACCATGCGATTCGTCAATCATCTATAATGATTACATATCATAATAACGATCGCGCATTATGATATTGTAAATGCTACGATGATGCCCGAGATCTGCACAGTTCCCGACCTAGCGATCAGGGCCGCAATCATCGGAAAACGAATTTCGGGGAGATGAGTTCGATGAAGTGTTTCGATCATACGTCAAGATCGTACGATCACACTGAGATTTAGTAAACGAGAGGCCGAAGAATCGGCTTGTTGCGCTCAACTATATGGCTCCCAAGACCGATAATCTCGTCGCACGTCAGGAACACATTCTTCGTCGCCTGCAGGAGACGGGCGGTGTCGAAGTCGATGAACTTTGCAACACACTCGGCGCATCGATAGCAACCATCCGGCGAGATCTCGAGGACCTTGAAAGCCGGTCGCTTTTGAGGCGAACGCGAGGCGGAGCTGTCCCGATCGGGCCATTATTCTACGAACCGTTTCGACATGATAGTTCTTTCCAGGACAAAGTAAACAGCTTCGCTGAAGAAAAACGTCGGATTGCGGTTGCAGCAGCTGCTCTCGTCAGCACGGGACAGACTGTTGCCTTAACTGGAGGTACCACGACGACCGAAGTCGTGCGGTGCCTGAGAGTTCTTACTGGCATCTCGATCATTACAAATACAGTGAACGTGGCAATGGAGTTGAGCAACAGGAAAGATATCGAGGTGATCGTGACGGGAGGGCACCTCCGTGGAAGTTGGTTCACTCTCATAGGCCCGCTAGCAAATGCCGCAGCCGAGGCGCTCTTCTCCGACATCATGTTCATCGGTGTCGACGGCATCGATGCAAAACAAGGCCTCACTTGCACGAATCCCTCTGAAGCCGAAGTCCTGCGCAAACTTGTGCAACACGCCAAAATGAAGGTTGTGGTCGCTGATCACAGCAAACTCGGTTTTGTCAGCAAGTATCTCCTCTGCCCAACAAAAGGCATAGACAGATTGATTACCGATAGTGGGGCATCCGCTTCAGCGATTGCGCCGTTCGGAAAACTCGGCATGGAGATCACCTTGGTCTAGGTTCAATCCACAGATTTGATCGAGGACGTCTCCCGCGGAGGCGACGACGAGAATCAAATCGGGCGTAGAACGCGCAATCAAGGTTTTGCGCGGCGATGTTGAGAGGACGCTGCGGCTGTTGGGCCCCGGCTCGGTGCAGGAATTGAATACATCGTTTAATGAATGTCCGTGTGAATGGCAAAAGGTGGCGGATGCATGGAGTGAACAAGAGTCGAGTTCTCGTCGAGCATTTTTCAAGCCAGCTCATGCAGTCTTTTGGGTGCGGCAGCGATGCGCGCACTGGGACAAACCTCAAACCAGTACCAGCCAGGCCAGCCTCCACCAAGAACGCGGCCTGCGTTTGGAGTGATGGGAGCGATTCAAGATCGCTATGTCGCACGTCGCTGGGAAGCGCCTAGCCTCCGCCTGAGATAGCCCGTTAGACCACGCTTGAGTCAACTCCAACATTCTCAATTCCTTACGTGTAAACTTTGCCGTCAACATACCCCGCTAGACGGTGTTCTCCTGAGCACCTGAACTCTCATTCGCCCAAAAATTTAGCTTTCGATCACTATTTGTGATTGACAACAGCTATTTCGATCGCATATGCTGCCCCGCGGCCAAGAAATGTATCGGGGCCTCGCATCACCCCGCAACGCGACGGGTGCGGCACCTAATTACGCAAGCCCGGATCAAAAGGACTTTTCGGAGGACAAAACTATGTCCAAAGCTTCTCGCAGCGCCAAGGTGCGTTTTATGAAGTCTTCAGTTGAGTCGTGGAAGACCTGCAAAGTATTTGCCTTATGGCAAGCGTGCCTTCTGGGTGGCATCCTATTACTATCCGGCACCGGGTTTGCACAGCTATCGACGGCCTCGCTGAGCGGAGCTGTCCGAGATTCCAGCGGCGCGGTGGTTCCCAACGTCAAAGTCGTGCTGAAAAATGTGGCTACTGCTGTGGAGCACACAACCACAACCAATGATGCGGGGGCTTATCTCTTCCTCGATATCACCCCGGGTAGATATGTGGTTTCCGCATCGGCTCCAAGCTTCGCCGAGCAGCGGGTTCCTGAGTTCAGACTTGCGGTCGGACAGGCCGCGACGATTGATTTTGCTCTGAGGGTTGGTTCACAAACCACCGAAGTGACGGTGCAGGGCGTCACACCGCAACTGGAGACGTCAAGTGCAAATCTGGGCACCGTTGTCGAAACGAAACAGGTGAACGATCTCCCGCTCAACGGCCGAGACTTTACCCATCTTCTTACCTTAACCCCGGGTGTATCTCCGGTAAATAATGGACAGGGCGGTCCCTCAGGAGGCCAATATGCAACGCCAGAGCCAATTAATCAGGCATCCGTGATTCCATCCGTCAATGGGCAGGGTAACCGAAGCAATTACTTCTTCACGGATGGTCTGAGTAATTTTGGTGCCTTTCACAGTGTATATGCGGTTCCACCCATCATCGATGAAATTCAGGAATTCAAAGTCGTGTCTCACACAGACAGCGCGGAATACGGGTCGGTAACCGGTGGAGTCGTCAATGCAGTCACAAAGTCCGGCACAAACCAACTTCACGGCTCAGTGTTCGAGTATGCCCGCAGTGGAATCTTCGATGCTCAGCAACCTTTCACTCAGTCCCGTCCGGATTTTACGCAAAACGAATTCGGCGGAGTCGTCGGGGGGCCGGTTGTGATCCCGAAACTATACGACGGCAAGAATAAGACATTCTTCTTTGGGGCGTACCAGGGATTCCGTTATTCACTAACCCAGGCTAAACAAATAAAAGTGCCCACTGCCGCGGAGCTTGCCGGGGATGAGAGTTCCTGGCCGACACAGATATACAACCCGTTCTCTACTCGACCGGATCCAGCCAACCCTGGCCGGTTCATTCGTGACCCATACCCGGGGAATCAGATTACTCCAGATCCCAACATGGTAGCCTGGGCGAAGTTCATCTACCCTGCCGCCGGGCCTGTACTTGATGCAAGCGGAGATAATGCGACTGACTCAACTCCCACCACTCAGCACATCAACCAATTCACTGCCCGGATTGACCAAAAGATTGGCCAGAATGACTCAGCATGGTTTCGCTACAGCTACGTCACCAGCGTAGTAAGTTCTTCCCTCGGCGTTCCCGGAATACCCAACGTGGTCACTGTTCCCAACAGGAACTATGGCGGCAGTTACGTACATGTCTTTAGTCCGAGTCTAGTTGTTCAAGTTGAATTTGGCCGAACTGAAGTGGGAGACAACGCGGCAGCTACCTTTACAAAGGGGTCGGCGGGCATCATCAGCCAGATTGGATTCTCGCCGGCATTTGTCGGCAATTTCAGGGCAGCACCGGGAAAGAGCTTTCTTCCTGGAACTGGTATCGTCGGCGGATATCCCAGCGTAGGCGAAGTCTACGCGCTGCACCCACAGGTTCCGACTGCCAACCAATACAGTGGTGTTTTGACGAAGACATTCGGAAACCATGTGATTCACATAGGCGGAGGGTTCATCAGCAATAAATTTTACAGTCCGATCACGACCGATAACCTCCAATTCGGCGCTCAGGCGACCGCGAACACAGATCCCAACGACAAGGTCAATATCGGCGACCCGCTTGCCTCCTTCCTCCTCAACGTTCCCGTGGGAGCAGACCGGCGCAACGTCGTTACCGAAACGCGTCCTGGCGGTGTAATGAGCGCATTTGTACAGGATTCTTGGAGGGCTACACCTAGGTTGACGATCAATGCGGGACTTCGCTACGACGTCACGTTCTATCCACCCATGGGTACCGACAAGCAAATTGGTATAAATGGTGGGCCGGAGACAGGTGACGTTGATTTCAACAACGGCACCTATATCATCCAGAAGCTTCCTCCGCTCTGCAGTGCGCGCGGCTTTGCGCCTTGCATTCCCGGAACCGGTGCGCTTCCGGCGCACGTCGTCGTGTCTCCGAACGGCAAGATACTTCATACCGACTGGGCGAATGTCGGTCCCCACCTCGGTTTTGCCTATAAGGCGAAGGATAGCTTGGTTGTTCGTGGAGGTTTCGGCATCGTCTATGACAATTGGGCGGGTGTATTGCAAACAGCGCAAAACATAAGCGGACTATGGCCGGACATTGGTCAGCAGGAAGCCGCCGGCTTGAACGCGCCGACATCGAACTCACCAACGCCGACGGTTACAGCTCAGAATCCATTCGCAATCGCCGCCAAAAATAACTTCTTTCCCGCTCCTACGCCTTTCGGCCAGGTTGGCTTTGAATACGATCCGAATCTGAAGGTTCCCTATGCGGAGCAATGGAACTTTGGCGTGCAGAAACTTATCAACTCGTCAAGCACGCTGACGGTAAATTATGTTGGCTCGAGCATGCACCGGCTTGATGTTGGCGGCATTTACGGTGGTGCGACTACACCAGGACTTGGCGACCCCCAGGCTCGCGCTTTGTATCCCTACATTGCGCCGACGTTTTACGACCGCGCCGTGGGCAGTGGTAATTACAACGGGTTGCAGGCCTCGCTGGATAAGAGGTACACCAACGGCCTGTCGTACGGAGTGTCCTACACCTTCTCAAAAGCCATTAATGTCGGAGGCGACGGATATTACGGTGTCGAAGGAGGCGTTCCGCAGGATGCTTATAACCCGGCTCGCTACGATCGATCTGTCTCAGGACTTGACTTAACCCACATTCTATCTGTGAACACGCTTTACGAAATTCCTGTTGGGAGGGGAAAGCGATTTTCCACTGGACACGGTGTGCTTGATTACATCGTGGGGGGCTGGCAGATCAACAATCTGTTCCAAGCCCATTCGGGCATTGCTTTTACTCCCCTCATGAGTAGCGATCAGGCAAATACCGGGCAAGCAGGGTGGACTGGTTATGAACATTTGAATAAAGTGGGGAATCCCGGGCTTTCGAAGAGGACGGCAGCGGAGTGGTTCAATACCGCCGCGTATGCCGCGCCAACGTTCGGCACTTTCGGCGACGCAGGACGCAATTCCCTCCGGGGCCCGTCCTATTGGAACTGGGATACGTCGCTCTTTCGCCTGTTCCCGATTGGGGAAGGGCGCCAGTTCGAGTTTCGAGCCGAGGCGTTTAATGTGCTCAACAACGTGAACCTGGGTCAGCCCAACAATGACATCAATAGCGGGCCAGCCTTCGGTACGATCAACAGCACCGCAAATGCGGCACGACAACTTCAGCTTGCAGTGAAGTTTATCTTCTAAGACTGTCAGGTGCAGAGCAAAACTTGATTGCATGTAGAACGGCCGCTTCGGCGGCCGTTCTACACAAAGGCGACGCTCGGATCGGCGGTGTCCAGTGTTCTGCGGACTGGCTTCGTATGCATGTCGGTACAAACTAGGCCACAGTGGAGTAAGGGCTTGCCACAGCGGATATTGCTTCAATGATGTTGGCCATGAAACACTGGAGGGAAGTTCCAGGTTGGAGAGGTTCTAACCCAAAGGGCGTGTGTTTCGTGTGGGGGGTACTACGGCGGGCAAATGCAATTCTCAAGCCGAGTAACCGGTAACAACGGTTGGCAAGGTGAGGGGGCTCCATCGTTCTTCAAGCAACACAGCGAGCAGGCGAGAGCAATCACCCTCGTGTTTTTGTATTGGTTAGTTGCGTGCTGCACTCTTAACTTGAGCTCGATCTTTGCGACCGCCCCACAGGGGGCCCCGCATTCGAGCGAACTCCTCGATCAAGGCCGAAAGCTGCTTGAGGCAGGAAAGCTCGCCGAAGCGGAATTGGTCCTGGATCGCGCCGAGAAACTCGCTCCATCTGATTCGGTGATCCTGAATCTGGATGCCAAGGTTAAAGGCCGGCTGGGCGAGTATGCCAGTGCTGTCGGTCTTCTCGAGCGCGTGATTCGGTTGATCCCGCAGTCCGCCGAGGCGCACGTCGATCTTGCAATCGCTCTCGCTGATTCTGGCGACCTTAACAGTGCCCTGGCGGAAACGGCAACCGCAATTTCTATTGATCCCGCTCTGGCGATCGCGCACTTGAATCGGGCGCGCATTCTCAGTGACATGAATCGGGATGGGGAGGCTCGCGTCGAATACGCTCTTGCGGCCCGGCTCGCTCCGGGCAATCCAGACTGTTATTTCTACTGGTCGTTTGGCGAGCGGGCGCAGGGAAACTTCACTAAAGAAACCGAATTGCTGCGGAAAGTTGTGAAGCTACAGCCTCGCAACGTCAAGGCTCATATCAAGCTCGCCGACAGTCTGCTGGATCAGAATCGGACCGCCGAAGCTGTAGCCGAGCTTCGAATCGCCCTCGCAATCGATCCCGATTCAGCGCAAGCCATCTATAAGCTTTCGCGCGCTCTTCGCACCACGGATCCCGAAGAATCAAAGAGGCTGCGGGCCCAGTTCGACCGGCTCAAGGCGCAGAATTCTGTCCTCGATCAGGCCAAGGCGCTCGCTAACGAGGCTTTCCACGCATTTACGATGCAGGACTGGCGCGAGGCAATCCGCCTTTTTAGTGAAGCGGTTGAAACCTGCGGAGATTGTGAGATAGAGAGCACGCTGCACCGTAATCTAGGCCTGACTCTCTGCCGGGAAGGTCAGATCGAACGGGGCGCCGAGGAACTACGCAAAGCGCTCGCGCTTAACCCCGAAGATCGGGACGCCGCGAAGGCCTTGGAAATGATTCGCGCGCGCTGAACAAGACCGAGCGACCGAGGACAGCTGCGGCCGGATACGCCGCAAGTATCTCGTAGCACAAAGTAGTTAGTGTAGTGTGTCTTGCTAAGTGTCGTTATGAAGGGAAACGCAGCCACATTTAACTCTTTCAACGATACAGGTCGTTCAGCCCCGATTTCGAGGGATCGAAGAAGGGTTTTAGGCGGAATCGCGGCATCCTGTGCGGGACTTGCGGGCACCGTGATCGGATCCTCCAACCCGCTGCCTCCGTTCCCTGCTGCCACTCATGCAGCGCTGCGTGAGCGGCAAGCGCCCTGCGGGCGAAGCAAGGTTGTGACCTCGGACGAAGCGACGGTGGTCGAGATCAGTGCCGGGAAGGTCCGGGGATTCAAGCGAAATGGAGTCTATATCTTCAAGGGTGTTCCCTACGGTGCATCGACTTCAGGTGCAAACCGCTTCATGCCGCCAATGAAACCCGAGCCTTGGAGCGGAATTCGTAACGCACTGCAGTACGGTCGGGTGTGTCCAAGCCAGGATTCCGCTCACTTCAACACCGATGGAAAGAATCTTGCGAATACAGATGAAGATGCCTTCGTACTCCATCGAGGCGCTGCTTCCACAATACCCGGTGAGGACTGCCTGCGCCTTAATCTTTGGACACCTGAGATCCATGACTCCCATAAACGCCCAGTGATGGTTTACATGCACGGGGGCGGGTTTTCCGGTGGAAGCGGCCACGATCTCCTTTCCTACGACGGCGAAAACCTCGCGCGAAATCACAACGTTGTTGTAGTAACTCATAATCACCGGCTCAATGTGTATGGCTATCTGAACCTTCAACAGCTGGGTGGCGGAGAATTTGTCAGCTCTGCCAATGTAGGCCTGCTCGACAACGTAGCTGTTCTAGCGTGGGTTCGCGAGAACATTGCGACGTTCGGGGGCGACCCAGGTTGCGTAACCATCTTCGGCCAATCTGGTGGCGGCGGGAAAGTACTTGCCCTCATGGCGATGCCGGCAGCCAAAGGCCTATTTCATCGCGCGATTGTTCAGAGTGGACCCTTTCTAAAGTGCCTGTCGCCGGATTACTCGGGTCGATTGGCTGAGCTGGTGCTAGCAGAATTGGGTCTGTCCAAGTCAAGGGTGAGAGAACTGCAAGCAATTCCAGTTGATCGCCTCTCAGGAGCTGCCGTAGAAGCGATGAAGAAAATGCCTTCGCAGCGGTCCTCGATTCGCCAAGTGTACGGTGAGGACAACTGGGGCCCCACAATGGATGGCGGCGTATTGCCTCGTCATCCATTTGATCCAGGTGCGCCCGAAATATCGGCGGATGTTCCCCTGCTCACTGGATCAAATCTTCACGAATTCGTGAATGGGTTGGATCGACCCGAGGCGCAAGCAATGCAGATGGACGAGCTTCACCGACTCGTGAGTCAAGAATTTGGCGAGCGCAGCAACGAAATCATCGATGCTTACAGGCGTGATTATCCTCGAGCAACTCCATTTGATTTATATGCCACCATCGCAGCATCGTCTTTTCGCCGTCCTGCGTGGGAGCAGGCAAGCAGAAAGGCTGCTTTGGGCAGGGCACCAGCCTACTCCTATATATATGCTTGGCGCACTCCGGTTCTGGACGGACGTCCCGGCCCATTTCACGGCGCTGAAATTGCCTTTACTTTCGACAATGCTCAACTCTGTGATCACTATAGCGGAGGCAGCGCTGAGGCAATCGTCTTTTCAAGACAAGTCAGTACTGCTTGGGTGAGTTTTGCCCGGACCGGCAATCCTAATCACGCTGACTTGACACACTGGCCGAAATATACATCGGAACACCCAACAACGATGCAGTTCGACAGACAGTGCGAAGTCCGCAACGGTCCAGAGAGCCGAGGACTAAGGCTGATCGCGGAATCGCCGTAACAGTGGCAGTAAGCAAAGCGAACGTTTACCGGCTCACCATAAGGAGTGAATTTGCCGGAGGCAGAGTGCGGGAATTTGTTGCAGGCATCCCGTCAAGGTGGGAAGTCGCGCCACAGGGAATAAATCTCTCGGGATCGCTGACCCACTGGACGGACGGCCGGGTGGAGACGAAACGATTCGTTTGCGGCTTCAACGTCACGATCTACGATGACAGGAATTGCGGCTTCGGCGGCAAGAGCGCGCGAGATGGCTGCGCCGACTCCTTTGGCGTCTCCGGTGACGAGAACGACTTTGTCTTTGAGTTCGGAGGTCCATAATAGCCGCCGTACGTAAGAAGAAATCGCGCTGGTCAATGCAATTTCATCAGTCTTTGTGGTGTACGTGCCATGCGAGCCCCACGATTAGACCGAAGAAAGCACCCCGGAAGGAACTCTCGCTGATGTTCCCCATTTGAAGTTTGGCTCCGACCCCATAACGAACTCCAACATTCCGCCAGACGTGATCTCCGCATGGGTAATCCACGCCCGCTGCAGCTGTTTTCCGTTCAACTGTGCCGATTGGATATAGCAGTTCGCGGAAGAGTTTCCGTGCGCGACGATCACGAAGGTTGTGCCTTTGTGCCATCTGGAGTCCAGGCGAATGACTGCCTTGCCGAAAAGTGGGCTTCCCAAAACATAGACGTTGTCTCCGGGGCAGACGGGGTAAAACCCAAGAGCGCTGATAACGTACCAGGCTGACATCTGGCCCACGTCGTCGTTACCGCAAATCCCATTGACTTCTGCATGATAGGCCTGCTCAAGAATACGACGAACCCATTTTTGCGTAAGCCACGGCTGGCCGGCATACACAAACAGATAAGGAACATGATGCACGGGTTCGTTGGAATGGTTATAGTATGGATTCCATCCGAAAGTGTTGGGCGTTTTTTCGAACATGTCTTCCAGTGTGGCGACGAACCGACCTTTTCCCATCAAGTCGATTAGGCCATAAATGTCATGCGGCACAAACCAAGTTTGCTGCAGGGGATTGCTCTCCGTGCATCCCTGGCCGAATGCAGTTTCGCCCAGCCATTCTAACCTCCGACCGCTGCGGTCTTTGGCCCGCATGAATCCGACCTCACGGTCGTAGATGTTTCGGTAATTGCGGGCCCGCGCGCCGAATAGCTTCGCATCGTCATTGATCCCGAGATACTCGGCGAGGCGGCCTACGCACCAATCGTAGTAACTATTGTCGAGCGTCCAGGAAACTTGATCTGGCACGTAGCCATTTTCCAGATAGAAATCGTTATCCGGCCGATTTGTTGTAGCCCCGGTACCCGCCGCAGTCTGCCTGCACACGGCATAGGCTTTATGAATGTCGAACTTTCGGACCCCTTTTGCATACGCATCGAGAATAACGGAGATTCCTGGATCGCCGTCCATGCAGCCGCTATAGGCGTTCATGATCTCCCAGCGTTCCAAATAACGTCGGCCGCTGCGTTCGGAAAGATCGACCAGAGTGTTGATCTCATCATTGATCACCCCGGGGCGCAGGATGGTCATCAGCGGAAATTCAGCGCGGTACACATCCCAACCGCTGAAAATCGTGCGGTAGGTGAACTCAGTCGAGGAATGGGTCTTCTTATCTGCCCCCACGTATTTCTCGTCCACATCACGGACGTCGCGAGGATCGATCATCGTGTGGTAAAGAGCAGTGTTGAAAATTGTACGCTGAGTCTCTGTGGCGCCTTCAATGGTGATGCAGGAAAGTGCGTTATTCCATAAGGACCAAGCGCTCCTGCGCACCCCCTCGAAGTTCCAATCAGGTATGTCCTGGTTTAGGTTGCCACGTGCGCCTTCCATGCTCACATAGGAAATCCCGGTCTTTGTTAGCACCTGCTGGTTTTCGCGGGTGGGAAACTGAGTAAAGAAAACGAGATGCCTTCCCTCTTGCTCGGTGAAGTTGCGCCTCACGCGGCCATTCTTGACTCGGTCGTAGTAGTCGTCAGTCGAGAAATAATCGCCGACTAGTCCGCTGGGTCCTTGGAGGCGGACATCAGGCAAATCAATGCTAGCAACACCGAACTCTTCCAGCGGCGTGGAGAATTCCATGCGAAAGTAGAGCGTGTACTCGACTTGACCATCTCCGTTACCCCAGCCACCATCCCTAGGCGTGCAGTGCACCCATCCCTCTATAGCATCGTTACCGACGACTCTGACATATTGACGCGTGGAGGTTCCTCCAATACGACGCGACAGGTCCACCAGAATATGGGACTCCGTCGATTGCGGAAACGTAAAACGCAGTATTCCGGCATGCGGCGTTGCGCTCAGTTCCGCGCGTATCTTATAACGCGCTAGCGTAACGGCGTAGTAACCTGCTTGCGCTACTTCGGTGGAGTGACTGAACTGCGAACGCCAACCTTCATCTGGATATAAGGGACGGCCAGCGGCGAATCGCAGAGAGCCCGTCGTGGCCATAGTCAGCAGATTCCCGAAGTCGCCATACCATCCCACTCCGCTCATATGGGTGAAGCTGAAGCCCTCGATGGTCGTGTGCTCATAGGAGTAACCCGGAGCGTTGTCGCCGCCGGTGATGGTGTCGGGACTCAGCTGCACCAAGCCGAAAGGAGTAGTAGGCCCGGGAAAGGTCTTGCCCTCTCCGAGTTTCTGACTGGTGCTCGCACCGATCAACGGATTGACCCATTCGGCAGCTTCGTGAGTCTCCCCAAACACGGGACGCACCCAAACCGATGCTCCGGCAGCGGCAGATAATCGGGCGAATCTTCGTCGGGTCATTTTCAGGGGCATGAAGAGTTCACCTTCTTTTGGACAGGGTCGAGAACCATTGAATTGATCGGATTGACCATTTCCCAAGTATTCGTATTCCTGCCGCCCACCTGATTTTGTCCGAACCAGGATCTGGTTGTTGCAGATAATCCTGCCATTTTGTTCCGAATTGTTCATTGCAAGCGCTATTTCACTCATATATAATGAGCGTTATTGATTTTTCAATCATTATATGCGATTCTAGCGTGCATGAGCGGGAGTGCCTGTAGAGCGAATCAATGACAATTCTCATACGACGCAGTGCAATACACAAACTTGGCGACTTGCGCGGCAATTCGCAGGGCCCACCAATTGCAGTCCAAGGCGGCTCATTCGAGTTCGCACTCAGCTGCTTTGCCCCCGCTTCATTCGAATTGGAATAGATTCGCATGTGGCTGTCGTTGTCTCCCTGTGCACTGACGGAAATGGAAGACTTGACGAATGTCGCCTAGATCAAACTACGACAAATACCCCTGTACTCCCGCGAGTACCAGCGCGGCCTATTGCTGGGTGGGGTGGCGGAACATCATTGATCGATTGAAGTCTTCTTCGGCAGAGAGCCGATGCACTCTCGTTGTTGAATGCTACCCCGGTACTTTTGAACGATCGATCAAAGACGCGCTCGTCGAGGGTTTGCGTCCTGATGAAGTTGTTTATACCCGGGACTTGCTGAAGGCGCCGAATTGTGTGGACAAGATGTTGGCCCCGGTTCTGGGCGATGACCCAGTCTTCGGACACATGAACGACATCGGTCTCGAAGCATTTTTCGAGGAGGCAAAGCTCGGTAAGGCACGGCAGAAAGTCGCAAGCTGGCAGCAAGGAGTACTGCTCGTGGTCGGTGTCGGCGCGTCGATCGTTTCGCTACGGCCGGACGTCCTTATTTACGCCGACTTGGCACGGTGGGAGATACAAGGCCGGCAGCGCCGAAATGAGATCTCAAATTTGGGCACAGACAATATCGAGGAAAGTCCGGGTCTGAAATATAAAAGAGCCTTCTTTGTTGACTGGCGCGCCGCCGATCGCCTCAAAAGGGAACTCCTGCCGAAAGCGCACTTCTTCTTAGACGCAAACAGTTCCACGCCAAAGCTCGTGGCTGGCGATTGCGTGCGAGCGGGCATCAAGACAGTGGCGAGCCGGCCCTTCCGCGTGGTGCCTTACTTCGACCCCGGCCCGTGGGGCGGACATTGGATGGAAGAGGTATGCAACCTGCCGAAGGACGCACCGAATCATGCTTGGTGTTTCGATTGCGTTCCCGAAGAAAACAGCTTGCTTCTTGGGTTTGGCGATCTGCAAATTGAGTTCCCTGCGATTGACCTGATCTTTCTTCATCCCCGTGAATTACTCGGAGAGCATATTTACAGCCGATTTGGCGCGGAATTTCCGATCCGTTTTGATTTCCTCGACACGATGGGCGGCGGAAACCTTTCCCTGCAGGTCCATCCGCGTACAGAATACATTCGCAAGCAGTTCGGAATGGATTACACGCAAGATGAAAGTTACTACTTGTTGGACGCTGGCGAGGATGGCTCCGTTTATCTCGGCCTGAAGAAGGGAATCGATCGAGAGGCAATGGCCGGGGAACTGCGGCTCGCACACGACAGTGGGCCGCCGTTTTGTGCAGAAACTTACGTGAACAAGTTTCCTGCCAAGAAGCACGATCACTTCTTGATTCCAGCTGGAACGATTCACTGTTCGGGAAGAAACAGTATGGTGCTCGAAATCAGCGCGACTCCGTATATCTTCACGTTCAAGCTTTGGGATTGGGGGCGGCTCGGCCTCAATGGCGTGCCGCGGCCGATTCATCTTAATCATGGAATCGCAAACATCGACTGGGACCGGCAAACGGACTGGGTGCAGCGGAACCTGATCAACCGAGTCGAGTTTTTGGGTAAAGGCGCAGGTTGGACCGAGGAGCGAACGGGGCTGCACGAGCTGGAATTTATTGAGACACGCCGGAATTGGTTTACAGGTAAGACGCCGCTCGATACACAAGGCACGGTAAATGTCCTGAATCTTGTGGAGGGCAGGGAAGCAATCGTAGAAAGTCCGAAGGGCGCATTTGATCCATTTGTAGTTCACTACGCAGAAACCTTCATCGTGCCTGCGGCGGTGGGCGCGTACACGATTCGTCCCGGCAGAGAATCCGAGGGATCTAAGTGCGGAACAATCAAAGCCTTCGTACGATCGGGACAGATGTGATCTCTTACGTGCGACTCCACAATCGTCGGAACAGAGTTCAGCGCGATGTCAAGTACAAGGTTTGTAGGAGGAAGTATGCGCGTACCGGCCGCAACTGAGAACGCTGATGTTGGGCAAGCAAAGGCGCAGTCGCTCGGCTACGTCGTACTCCTGGCTGGGACCACTGCCATTTCGGGGTTTCTCTTTGGCTTCGACACTGCCGTTATCAACGGAGTCCTGCTTCTCCTCCGCCTCCAATTTGCGCTCTCGAACCTGCAAACTGAAATCGCGGCAAGTTCGCTCCTGCTGGGTTGTCTGCTCGGCGCTGCCGGCGCAAGTATGATCGGCGACCGCTACGGGCGTCGCAAATCGCTGATTGCTTCGGCTCTGTTATTTGCGCTTTCTTCGGTCGGTGCGGCGCTAGCGACCACAGTCACGCTCTTTTCTGTGGCTCGCCTGTTGGGAGGTCTCGCGATCGGTCTAGCCTCCGTGCTCACGCCTGTCTATATTGCGGAGATTTCGCCTTCAAGAAATCGAGGAACGCTCGTCTCGCTGAATCAATTGGCGATAGTCGTTGGCATCCTTTCAGCGTATCTGGTCAATTGGCAGATCGCTCGCCTCGGAGCGAGCAGCTGGCGGTGGATGTTGGCTGTCGCAGCGATTCCATCACTCGCGTTTCTGTTTGGACTGCTTCTGATTCCTGAGAGTCCACGCTGGCTAGTCACCAGAGGCCGCTACGATGAAGGTGAACGCGTTCTGTCCCGAATCTTCGGCGAGCAGACTGCAAAGGAACAGGTCGAGGCTATCGCACAAGCGGCGGCCGGCGAGGAGGGGTCATGGCATGAGGTGTTTTCGCCGAACATGCGCAAGCGTCTTGAAGTGGGAATGTTGCTCGCTCTTTTCTCGCAGATTACCGGAATCAACACCGTGCTCTACTACGGCTCAATCATCGTTAGCGAGCACTTTCCCGGACAGTCGACGAGCATGGCACTGATCGCAAACGTGATTATCGGAACGGTCAATTTCTTGCTGACCATTGTCGCCATGGTCTTTCTCGACCGCTGGGGCAGGCGGGCGATTCTGATGATCGCGAGCGGCGGGATGGGAGTCGCGCTCACATTTCTCGTGATCGGCTTGAATGTTCCCGGAGTCTCGCCGTTACTGATGCTGGCCGGCATTCTGCTCTACGTCGCTTTTTTTGCCCTCGGCATGGGCCCCGGCCCGTGGCTGATCATATCCGAGATCTTCCCCACAAAAGTACGAGGTCGTGCCGCCTCGATCGCGACCTCAACTCTCTGGTCGGGCACACTTCTGGTCACGCTAACATTTCTCAGCTTGGTGAAGGTTCTCAACCTCTGGGGAACATTTGCGATCTACGGCGCGCTTTCCTTTGTTTGTCTTATCTTCGTTTGGAAGATGGTTCCTGAAACGAAAGGTCGCACGCTCGAGCAGATTCAACAGGCGTGGAGCAAGTAGAACTGGGTTCTTTTCAAACTGGGAATGCTTCGAGGAGTCATCTTCAGGTGAAAGCCTTAGCCATTGATTTTGGGGGAACACACGCAACGTGCGGTTTGGTCGAAGACCGTGTCCTTCTTGCGCATGAGACGATTGATACAGATTGTGCGAAGAGCCTTCACGCAGTGCTGCCGCGGATTCGTGATGCGTGCCGCGGACTCATGCAAGGGAGAGGACTTTCACCCGGTGACATTGCGGGCATAGCAATCGGATTTGCCGCACTTGTTGATTCCCGCGTGAACCGAGTCCTCTCAACCGACGGCAAGTATGAGGACGTCAAAGACATCGATCTTGCGAAATGGATCCACGAAAATGTTGGCTTGCCAGCACGAATCGAGAACGATGCGCGTATGGCCCTGTTGGGAGAATCCTACGCTGGCGCGGCGCGTGGCTTTACTGATGTCGTAATGATGACGTTAGGCACAGGCATTGGCGGCGTGGCAATGATCGAGGGGAAGTTGCTTCACGGCAAGCATGCGCAAGCAGGTTGTTTGGGCGGGCACATTCCGGCAGTATTCAATGGACGGCCATGCGCTTGTGGGGCGGTCGGCTGCGCAGAAGCTGAAGCGAGTGGCTGGTCACTTCCCTTGATAGTAAGGGATTGGCCCGGAGCTACAGACAGCGTTTTGTCGAGATATTCGAACGTCGGGTTCAAAGAGCTTTTTGAAGAAGCTGCAAGTGGCGACAAGGTGGCCGTTGCGATTCGCGACCGCTGTTTGAACATCTGGGCGGCCACTGCCGTCGGGCTGGTTCATGCGTACGATCCGGAGATGATTGTGATCGGCGGCGGTGTAATGAAGAGCGCAGACGTTATCATTCCTTACCTCGAATCCTATGTGCACAGGTATGCGTGGACACCCTGGGGCAAGGTTCAAGTCTGCGCCGCCGAACTGGGGAACAATGCCGTGCTTATGGGAGCAGTTCCGCTTTTGTCACAAGACATCGCAGCCAATGATTTGCACACGTGGCCATCAGCCGCCTCGTAGACAGTTAGAGCTGCTGCCTTTTCAATTCGCTAAGCCGAGGAAAGCGTCCGGCTTGATACTCAGCAAACAGTCTGGCAGTGTCGTGCTTCAGTCTGCAGCAGCCGCCCGAGCCGCGTAAACAGGAACCCGTGCGACACTACGCGCAAGTGCGAAGTGCCGAGCAATACGCACGTGTGCTCCGCAAAAACCTTGTCCGCGTCACAAATGCACGATTGTCAGTGCAAAGTGTCGTTTTCTTATTCTCACGGTCAGAACAATCTGGTTAATCGCGACCGTGTTGTGGGATTCTGAGCTGCCATGTTCGTGCCCGACTTTGCTCGTTGGCCTGAGTTTCGCTCCCGCTTGGCTGCCTTCACGGAACTGCTTAGCGAGGAATCCGGTTCTTGAGGACGATCGCCCGTTCCCGGACGGCCTTAGGAGCCGAGGTTTTGTTCTTGCGCAAGCAACTGGCCTACTACCAGGAACGCGAGATACGGCCGCGGCACTTGACGGACGCGGCGCGGCTGTCCCTCGTGTTTTGGTCTCGGTTCTTCGATTGGAAAGAGTCGCTGGCCATTGTGACCACGGAGACGTTCATCCGTTGGCATCGCAAGGGCTTCCAGTTCTACTGGCGCTGGAAATCTCGTGGCGGTCGACCGGCGCTACCGAAGGAAATCCGCCAGCTCATCACTCGCATGGTGAAGGAAAACATCACCTGGGGAGAAGAGCGCATCGCCGATGAACTGTCCTTGAAGCTCGGTATCTATGTTTCGCCGCGAACGGTGCGGAAGTATTGGCCCAAGGACTCGGGGGATAGGGAACGAAGACGAACCTCGTCCCAACATTGGAGAACCTTCGTCAAGAATCACGCTGCGGGAATTGTGGCCTGTGACTTTCTGGTTGCGGTCACAGTTCGATTCCGGGTGCTCTTCGTCTTCGTGGCAACGGAGGTGGGCAGCCGCCGCATTCTTCACTACAACCTGACGGCTCATCCGACTGCGGATTGGACGTTGCAGCAGCTACGCGAAGCGATTCCTGGTGGCCATGGTTATCAGTTCCTGATCCACGATCGCGATTCGATTTTCTCCTCCGATCTGGACGAGGAGGTCCAGCGCTCGTTTGGGTTGAGAGTCTTACGGACGCCCGTGCGGGCGCCGCAGGCGAATGCGTACTGCGAACGACTGATCGGAACCTTGCGACGGGAGTGTCTGGACTTCATGATCCCGCTGAACGAGCGTCACCTGCGGACGACCTTGCGCTCCTGGGTGGCTCACTATAATAAAGGACGCCCGCACTCCAGCTTGGGGCCTGCAATTCCTGACATATCTGTCGCGAGACCTTTGTCATGTCCTCAACTACACCGGTACAGGGTGCCAACTGATTGTCAGATCCGAGCGCAGGACATTTTGTATGGACTTCATCACGAATATTCATGGGAAAATTGTGCCGCATGATGGCGGCCGAGGTTTTTGCGGAACTGTAAAACTTAACGGGCGATGGGCCGGCCCACCGCCCGCGTCCTGCGCTGCCGCACGCTTTGGTCCTGACCTTACTCGCCTTTCACTTCTAAGCAGAGGGTCGCAGGTTCGATTCCTGCCGCGCCTACCATTTAGCCCGCTATTCACAGTTTCTGTGCTACCGATGTGCTTCCCAAAGCGGCAACGTAATCTGTCCGCGAATCCGGAATTGCACAGGCTCACTCGAAGGCGGTAAAGTCTCCAGACCCCAAACGGGTGTCAAATAATTGTCAACTGCGGAATCAATTGCAAGCCGCCCAAGTGTCGACCTCGGCACACGGTTGTCCTTGCGAAATCACGACGCTTCCGTGATCGCGCTGCGCACAGTGTTAGCGATTTCAGGGATCGCTTCCACAAAGGCTTCCACTTTGCCGTCCAATGCTCGAAATCGAGGACCGAGAGTGTTTCGTTTTGGTCGGGTCAGAAACGTCCTCGGGCCGGTAAAACGCCGCCACGCTGTTGATTTTTTGCTTACATGCGGTAAATCTCTCGTCACCCAGCACACGAACTGCACGCATCGGTATGGGAAACCACATGTTGGTAGCCGAAACGCTCAGGAGCGGAATGAAATCGCCATCAACTTCTATGCCATAGTTGATACAGCAAGGAAAACCACGCCCCTTAAAACCAGCTGACCTGAGTTGCGAGCGCAAAGTCTCGGCCCAGTTGAGCAGATTCAGGCGGATTTTTCGCCCTAATCTCTGCCGTAAGAGTTTCCTCCGACATTGGTGCAGTTGACGTTGCAATCTTGCGCGTGGTCGGGATTTCACTTGGCACCGTAACGCTAGCAGTGACCTGTTCCTTGGTCGCACCTTGCACATTGATTGTGGCCACATGCCGGGATGCCTCAGTGATTCTCAACAGCGACTTGGGAATGATAATCCGGGCCTGCACCGGGCAGGTCATAGAAGCGCAGCTCGACCAGTCCTAGTTTGAAAGGAGCCGTGCCCACAGTCTTGTTCATCCATGAAACCAGCCGTTCGGCACTTGGACAAACGCCGTCCCCCACAAATTTGTGAGTGGCGGAAATTGATTGCAATGGGCTGGTGCCGGAGAAAAGGTGCGCGTTCCGCTGAGTGTAGTGCTTGATTTCAACAGTTGCATTGCACTTCACCATCATCTCGAAGGCGAGTCGATTAATGCTATGCTCGGCCCATGCCCATCCGAGTCGCCGTCATGTGCGAGAAATGCGAACGCATCTACCTGCTAGCACATCCTGACAGCGCGAAGCGTATTCAATTCACTCCTCGCTCCGAGCCTCGTCCCCCGTACCTCTTAAAATGTATGTGCAAGGTGGAACGATATTTCGACAGGGCGCACACCTTGGCCTACAGAGTGTCGGAGTATTCATGTAGTCGGGGGTACGCGGATCGTGATGAGTACGACGCCATTCCGAATCAAAGATTCCCAGTGACTCGTGGCAGGGAGAGGCGGGCGGATCAATGATGTAATGCCCTGTCCACAATAACCTGCTACCATTCGGCAAAATCGGATGACCCGAGAGGATTTCCCCCAGCTCCGACGTTCGGGCCAACGCTTTAAGGATCAACCCAAGGAGGTCTGACCATGAAGCTCACCATGGAGATCGAACGCCGCTTCTACGCCAAGTTCCTAAAGGCTCTCCCGGCTGGAAGCAAGGCTGTCGAAACAGAGACCAATGCGAAGGCTGGAACGGTGATCCTGCAAGTGGAAACGGAGCTGATGAACTTCGCGTGGGAAACTGTCCCCGGAATCCTGTCCATAAAACCTGTGAACTGGGTCAAGTGACCGCCCTAAGATATCCCGCCGGCAACTGATTGCAAAAAGCGACCCCCGACGATATCTTTAAGGCCTATTCCCGCTCTCTCACTCGATTTCTGACTTTTCCCCCCGATTCGATGTTGGATGCGATCATCCGACGTTGACGAAAGGTAGTTAACTCTTCGGCGGCCATTTCCTCTTTACTTATGGATGCTCCTTAATTTTTACCGAATCAGGTTCTTGACCTCGCATCAGGCCGCCCACACCTGAGCGTTCCCATCTTTTGAAAGCCTATGGCTCTTTCACGGCTACCCTTTTTTATGGCCACGGCCTGCATGTTCTAATTCTAGATCACGTCGAGTGCTGACTAGTTGACTTCACTGCGTCCAGTGCTGTGCTAGAAGCAGAAGGCAGTTTCGAACAATCTGGTCCGATGCAAGAACCCGACTCCTCACAATGGGTGATGTAGCGTTCCCTACAAACCAACGTAATGTTGCACTATCACCCAATGACGCTCATTCTTTGCGGAAGTGCGTCGTTTACCACCAATCCATGTGTTGCTGGCGGGACTCTACATTCTCACGTTGGCGGGAACAGCAATCTACCTTCTTCTGCAGTCCACAAAGTGAGATAAACGCTGTTTTTGGATCAGATAGGCTCGGTCTTCGGCCACATCACCCTTAGAACATGCTTGCGTGGAACTGGAGCAGTATGACTGCAAAACTGCTCCCAAAACCTCGGCTGGAAATGGAGCCACGAAAAACTAATTAGGATGGAAGTTGAAAATTACGACTTCCTTCGTTTCGTGCGTGGCTGCCTCCCACTTGCAGTAGCGAATGGCCTCCACACCCGCCTGAGCAAGCACCGGATGTCCACCTAGAATTTGGGTGGATTTTACAGAACCATTCGGAGCTACTAGTACTTCGATTTTCACCGACCCAGCGATGCCCATTTTTTGGGCTAGGCTAGGATAAATCGGGACGACCTTCGTTAGCATCTTGCGCGCTCTTGCATCGGATTCGCCTTGTTGGGCTTGGGACGGAGAAATCGAGACGAGCAGGATGGTCGTGCAAAACGCCAGAATAGCAACCTTCTTGCGCAAGCACGTCCTTCGTTTCAAGATCAATTTGAGTGACCCCACGTTGTGGAAGCACCTCATTCTTCGGCTATTGGATTGCACTACCAACCTGAGAAAACACCGCGCTCGCGTTCCAGCAAAGATTTTTCAGGTGCTGACCGATAATTCTCTCCATGCGAATCGTTGCTATTGTCTGAAGAAACACACCGAAACTTAAATGGCCGGAACGTGGCGGTACGAAGGTAATCCTCTCCCATTGTCGGACTTCCGACAGATAGAGGACGAAGTGGCAACCTCGGCTCGCCCCAATCAGCAGGAAGTACGACGCATTCTCAATCGCCTTGCCTTCACTGTAGAGTGATTTGCGCATGCTAGCGTTCGAGGACTGTAACTCCACTAAACTCCGTGTTGAATCCGACAGGAAACTTTCGTAACGCCACCACCGTGTGATTGTGCGCTGTTTGGGCACGAGAGATGATGCACTCGTGGCTCTGATCCGAATTGAACTTCATTGGCACGCACGCACGGCCATCGTCACGAAATCGGACTCGGGATTTATTGACGACACCGAGGCGCATCCCGCGATGATCTTGGATTTAGAGAAATGCGGAGATCGTTCTACGACGCCGAAAGAAGCGTTCGAAGCAATCACCATGGCGCTGCGGGCATCTGCGAGTGCAACATCGGGTGATACAATCCAGCATTGCCTTGCGCCCATAGGCTAGGATGGAAAATCTGTAGTGCCAGAAGTAACTCTACCTGCTTACTGCTGTTATCTTTGCGGCTAATCTTTCGCACCTTACCATCGACTAGGGCCGAGGCATATTTGGAGACTAGCCTCGCGGAATTTGATCTTCATGCGAACTTGGTACAGGGTAGACCTGCCGCTGGAAGATTGCCGCCGCAACGGCAAAGCAGACCAGCTCCAGAAGGCATTCGAGGGGATGTTCCTCACGAGCCAGAGTCCGAGGGATGCCGCTCTGTTCGAGTGGCATGATGAGAAGTTCGAAAGCAACTGTTTTTACTTTTCTCCATCTGCCTGCCGCCTGATGCAGACACTGATCGAGCAGTCGGGAGGAGTCGAGTGTCAGCCTCCAATGTGCTCGGATCGCCTCGTTCTCTTGGTTGGACACCCCTGTGCCTACGAGGTGCTGCGCAATGAACAAAGAATCCGTGAGGTCCTGAGCGGTATGCCTTCCTGCCCTCACCCCACCTTTTAGCCATTTCCGTCTCTTGCAACATTTGACAAGATCAGGGTCGAGGAGACGCATCATCCGCTCGCTTCTTGACAGATTTTGCCGGGAGACAGAAGGCCAAGATGTCGCTGAATTCTCCCAAGTCAGCAGCGCAATCCAATAACTACTGCACATGTCCGTTTTGGCCAGACAATCCGCCCATGATCTCGGCTAAGTTGCGTGATCCAAGTGGGAAGAACGCGCCACAAGTACGATTCTTGGGTCCCCGTTTCTGAGATGATAGCTCGCAGGGACTTGAGACTACAGTAATCCCTGAATTGTGGCTGTAGGCGGTGGCCGTTAGTCTCCACACG
>Ga0210405_10000832_pt1 | contig 38177 bp, 28 predicted proteins | sample IncBWH11MmetaG_FD_155492 | JGI IMG/M metagenome (GOLD analysis project Ga0210405, IMG submission 155492) | Forest soil microbial communities from Barre Woods Harvard Forest LTER site, Petersham, Massachusetts, United States - Inc-BW-H-11-M | ecosystem: Environmental > Terrestrial > Soil >... | reverse complement strand
CTCTGCACCGAAGGCTCCGATGGCTTCGTCTCCTCCACCACCGCCCCGATTGCTACCGGCCGGAGCAACCAGCTGCCGGGTGGGATTCGCACCCACTGGAAATCGCCGCCTTTGCACGGCGCACTAAACTATTGATTCTATTGGTGGAGGCGCTAGGATTCGAACCTAGGTAGGGCTTAGCCCGGCAGATTTACAGTCTGCTGCCATTGTCCACTCGGCCACACCTCCAATTGGGGCTTGCAAAGAGATCTCGCCGGGGGTCTTTGCGGGTGCGCCGGCTGAAAACGGGCCGATCCTCGCTCCTCTTGCCCTCCCCGGGAGCGGAGGCGAGTATACGCACAACCAACCCGCTGCCTCAACCCGCTGCCTCAACCCGCTGCCTCAAGGCGCTGCATCCGGACATCCTGAGGCCCCGTGCACCTGGGCCTCCACAACCCCGCCTCAGCCCCGACCCCACCCACCCCCCCTCCTGTATGATCCGGGCGGCTTTCCCGACCGGACCGTTGCGGAGGTGTCGCCTGCGATTCCGGACACTCCCCATCTTCCTGGGCTTCTTCGTCATGGGGCTCGTCGATGCCGTCGGCACCCTGGTCGGGTTCGCGGAGCGGGAGTTCCAGCTCAGCGGCGCCCAGGCCGGGCTGCTGCCGTTCTTCGGCTTCATCGCCTTCGCGCTGTTCTCGGTACCCGCCGGAGTGGTCGCCGATCGCCGCGGCAGGAAGTTCCTCATGGTGGCGTCGCTGGCCGTGGTGCTCGCCGGGCAGCTGATCCCCTGCCTGTCCGTCGCACACTATGGCCTGCTGCTCGGCGCCATCTTCCTCATCGGCGCCGGCATGGCGGCACTGCAGGTGGCCGGCAACCCGATCATGCGCGACGTCAGCGCCCCGGGGCGCTATGCCCGCAATCTCACCTTCGCCCAATTCGTCAAGAGCCTGGGCTCGATCTCCGGTCCCTACCTCACGGCGCAGCTGGTGGTGCTGGGATTTGCCTGGTACCACATCTTTCCGCTGTTCGCCGGCGTGACGCTGCTCACCCTCCTGCTCGTCGCAGCCGTGCCGGTCGCCGAGTCCCAAGCCGACGCGACCCCGGCCGGCGTCGCCAGCAGCCTCGCCCTGCTCGCCCACCCGCCGGTGGCGCTTGCCGTGCTCGGCATCTTCCTCTACGTCGGCGCCGAAGTGGGGCTGAACTCCTGGCTCGCCACCCTGCTCGCTCGCGCCTTCGACATGGATCTGGCCTCGTCGGCAACCCGCTTCGGCCCCGGCCTGTTCTTCCTCGCGCTCGCCGCCGGACGCCTCCTGGGCTCGGCGGTGCTGAGCTTCATCGGCGCCCGCCGCTTCTTCCTGGTTTCGGCGCTGCTCGGCCTCGGCGGGCTCGGCCTGCTCCTGCTCGGTTCGCGGCCGCTGGCGCTCGCCGGCATCGCCGCCTGCGGCCTGGGTTTCGCCAACGTCTGGCCGCTGGTGTTCGCGCTCACCGTCGAGAGCCGCCCCGAGCGGACCGGCGCGCTCTCCGGCCTGATGTGCATGGCAATCTTCGGCGGCGCGGTGCTGCCGGCGCTCATGGGCCTGGTCGCCGACCACCACGGCGTGCGGCTGGCGTTCCTGGTGCCCGTCGCCGCCTTCATCTACCTGACCATCCTGGCGCTCGCCGCCCAACGCGGGACCGGCGCCCGACCGCCACGCCCGCCACGCCCAGGGGAGCTGCCAACGGCCTCCCCCGCCGCCGGGCCGGCCTAGGAAAGAAAATCCCCGTGGCGGATCCACTCAACCGCTTCGCGGAGGACCGCCGCACCGTCCTGACCCTCGACGCCGGCGGCACCAACCTCACCTTCTCGGCGATCGCCGGCAACCGCGAGGTCGCCACGCCCGTCACCCTGCCTGCCCATGGCGACGATCTCGACCTCTGCCTCGGCCAGATCGTCGAGGGCTTCTCCCGCGTCTGGACCGCGACCGGCGCCGGCGCGGCGGCGCTCTCCTTCGCCTTCCCGGGGCCCGCGGACTACCCCGCGGGGATCATCGGCGACCTTCCCAACCTGCCCGGCTTCCGCGGCGGTGTCCCGCTGGGGCCGCTGCTCGAAGAGCGCTTCGGCGTGCCGGTCTTCATCAACAACGACGGCGACCTCTTCACCTACGGCGAGGCGCTGCACGGCCTGCTGCCGGAGGTCAACCGCGCCCTGGCGGCTGCCGGCAGCCCGAAGCGCTTCCGCAACCTCCTCGGCGTCACCCTGGGAACCGGCTTCGGCGGCGGCATCGTGCGCGGCGGCGAGCTCTACGCCGGCGACAACAGCGCCGCCGGCGAGATCTGGCTGATGCGCAACAAGCTCGACGCCGACTGCTTTGCCGAAGAAGGCGCCAGCCTGCGCGCCGTGCGCCGGACCTACGCGCAGGCCGCCGGCCTCCCGCTCGCCGCCGCGCCCGAGCCGAAGACGATCGACGCCATCGCCCGCGGGCAGGCGCCCGGCGACGCGGCGGCGGCGCGCGAGGCCTTCCGCCGCCTCGGCGAGGTGGCCGGCGACGCCATCGCCAATGCCCTCACCCTGCTCGACGGGCTGGTGGTGGTCGGCGGCGGGCTCGCCGCCGCCGCGCCGCACTTCCTGCCGGCCCTGGTCGGCCAGCTGAACGGCCGCCTGAAGCGCCTCGGCGGCGCCGACGTGCCGCGCCTCGAGCTGACCGCCTGGAACCTCGAGGACGAGGCCGAGCGCCGCGCCTTCCTCGCCGGCAACACGACGACGCTCGCCGTCCCCGGCTCCGCCCGACGCGTCCTCCACGATCCGCTCAAGCGCACCGGCGTCGGCCTTTCCCGCCTCGGCACCAGCCACGCCGTGGCCCTTGGCGCCTACGCCTTCGCGCTCGCGGCCCTGGACGGGGCGGCCGCCGCCGGCTGACGCGAGACCGCCTGCCCCGTCAGGATTCCAGGCGCTGCGCCCCGGCCAGCTTGCCGAGCTCGCGGCCGAACGTCCCGAGCGGCAGATGGCCGGCCTTCCGCGCCGTCTCCAGGATCAGGCAATCGGAGAAGCCCAGCCCCGGGCGCTGCCGGAACTGCTCGAGCGCGGCCCCCACCACCTCGGCGTCTTGCATGGTGAGATCTCGGTGCTGCAGGAACATCGCGACGGCCGTCGCGATCTTCTTGGGACCAAGCTCGTAGATCGATGCCAGCACCCACATGGCCTCGACGAGGGCGAGATGAGGGACCCAGGCTCCGCCGGCCACGAAGGCTTCGGCGGCCGCGGTCTGCCGGGCGTCGTCCCGTGTCGCCAGCCTGACCAGCAGGTTGGTGTCAACGGCGCGCATGGCGGGCTGTCACATAACGCGGCACACCCTGCTCGAGCTCTTCGAGCGTCCGGGGTTGAGGAGCCTCGGGGAAGAGCGCACGGTGGATCTCCTCCGAGCTGTAGCGGCCGGCCCGCCGGACGACGATTCGCCCGCCCTCCTGCTCCCATTCCAGGATCGAGCCCGGTCCAATGCCGAGCCGCCGCCTGACCTCGGCCGGCACGGAGATCTGACCCTGAGCCGTCAGCTTCGAGTGAGCGATCGCCATGGCAGTCCCGGCCGGCGGCGCGTCGCGGCCCCCAGGCGTTGCCATCGGACCGCCTACATTGGCGGCGCCGGACCGGCCGACCGCGGCACCGCGCCACCGGCGGCGACCGCGGTCTGCACCTGGTCCAGGAACCTCGGCACCTCGAACGCGGCGAGCGGCTGGCTGATCAGGAAACCCTGGTACTCCTCGCAGCCGCGCTCGGTCAGGAAGCGCAGCTGGTCCTCGGTCTCGACTCCCTCGGCGATCACCTCGAGGTCGAGGCCGTGGGCCAAGCCGATGATGGCATCGATGATCTCCGAGCCCTCGCGGCGCGCCGCGAGGTCCGAGACGAAGCTGCGGTCGATCTTCAGCGCATCGATCGGGAACTGCCGCAGGTAGGACAACGAGGCGTGGCCGGTGCCGAAATCGTCGATAGCGACGCGCAGCCCCATGGCGCGCAGCATCGACAGCACCTCGACGGTCAGCGCGGCGTCGTGCATCGCGGCGCTCTCGGTGATCTCGAGCACCAGCCGCCCGGGATCCAGGTCGGTTTCCGCCAGGACGTCCTGCACCAGCGCCACCAGGCCGCGCTGCTGGAATTGCAGCGCCGACAGGTTGACCGCGATGCGCAGATCGCTGCAACCGTCCAGGTGCCAGCGCCGCGCCTGCTCGCAGGCGGTGCGCAGCACCCACTCGCCGATCGGCAGGATCAGCCGCGTCTCCTCGGCGATGCCGATGAAGTCGGCGGGCCCCACCAGCCCGCGTTGCGGGTGGTTCCAGCGCAACAGCGCCTCGACGCCCACGACCCGGCCGGTCGCGGTGCGCACCTGCGGCTGGTACAGCAGGGCGAGCTCGCCGCGCTCCACCGCCAGGCGCAGGTCGCGCTCGAGCGTCAATCGCGCCACCGATTTGGCGTTCATCGCCGGCGTGCAGAGCTGGTAGCGGTTGCGGCCGAGCTCCTTGGCGCGATACATCGCGATGTCGGCGTTGGTCAGCAGGGCTTCCGGCTCCTCGCCATCAGCCGGATAGATGCTGATGCCGATGCTGGCGGTGAGGAACAGCCGCTGGCCGTCGACCTCGACCGGCCGGGCGACCGCCGCCAGGATCTTCCGCGCCGCCCGTACCGCATCGTCTCCCGCCTCGACGAGGTGCAGCAGCAGCGTGAACTCGTCGCCGCCGACCCGCGCCACCGCATCGCCCTCGCCCACCCATTGTTGCAGCCGCCGCGCGATCTCCACCAGCAGGCGGTCGCCGGCGGCGTGCCCGAGCGTGTCGTTGACCAGCTTGAACTGATCGAGGTCCAGGAACAGCACCGCCAGGCCGCGCTCCTCGCGCCGCGCCAGGGTGAGCGCCTCGGCCAGCCGGTCGTAGAACAGCATGCGGTTGGGCAGGCCGGTCAGCGCATCATGGTAGGCCTGATAAACGATCGTCCGCTCGGCGTTCTTGCGCTGGGTGATGTCGATCACCGTTCCTTCCAGCACCTCGACCGCGCCTTCCCCCGACGTCAGCAGGGTGGCGTTGGCGAGCACCCAGGCAGGACTGCCGTCGATCCGCTGCAAGGCCACTTCCTCGTCGGCGAGCCCGCCCAGGGTACGCATCTTCTGCAGCAGCTCGGTGCGTTCCCACAGGTCCTTGTAATGATGGAGCATGCTCTTGCCGATGCACTCGCCGCGGGCGGCAAAACCCAGGATGCGTGCGAAAGCATCGTTGCAATCGAGGATCACGCCGGCGACCGAGGTGCGGAAGACCCCGGCCTGGTTGCGCTCGAACAGCAAGCGATAGCGCTCTTCCGATTCGCGCAGCGCCGCTTCGACGCGCTTGCGGGCGCGGACGTCGCGGGCGATCAGCACGACGCCGACCGGCGTCCGCCGCTCGTCGAGCAGCGGCGACAGCGACACCCGGACCTCCACCCGGCCGCCGGCGCGGTCGCAAAAGACCATCTCCTCGTCCCGCACCACCAGGGCCGCGGCCGCCCGCAGGCGTTCTGTCAGCCCCGCCGGCGGCTCCTCCAGGCAAGCGAGCGGCGCGCCGCTGAGCTCGCCGCCGCTGTAGCCGAAGACGTTGGCGGCCGCCTGGTTGGTGAACCGGATGCGCCCCTCGCGATCGCAGACGATCACCGGGTCGGCGGCGGTGGCCAGGATCTGCTCGGCCGCGAAGGCCGGCGTGAGGTCCACCAGCCGGTGACGGCGGATGGCGTGCGCGACGATCACGATGAAGGCCAGGACCGGCAGATAGCCGAACGGATAGAGCGGCACGCCGTAGGCCGCGACGAAGTCGCACGATCCCAGATACGCGATCGCCACGCCGATCATCAGCATCCGGGTGCGCACGCGGCGGGTCGTCCCCGGCTCGGACCGCCGGAAATCGCTCCACAGCTCGCGCAGGACGAGCGCCAGCATGGCGAAGAAGTACGCCAGGAACGGCGCGCCCAGCCAACGAAAGCGCGGATAGAAACCCCACCAGTAATGGTACAGGTCGCGCAGCAGCGCATCGCTGGCGACGGCCGGCGCGCAAAACAGCGCCGACGCCGCCCAACCGGCCCAGGCCCAGCGCCGGCGCTCGCTGCGCGTCACCGCCAGCGTGAAGTGATAGAGCGCGGCCGGAATGAAAGTGATCCCGAGATAGGCAGCCTTCGCCCAGGCCAGCGCCACGCGTTCGTCCGCAGCTAGGTACATGAACGAAAAGCAGAAGAGCCATATGCAAATCGCCGCCGCCAGCCAGGTGAAATGACGGGCCTCGCGAGCACCCCGGCCGCGCACCATCACCGTCGCGCCAAGCAGCAACATCGCTGCCGCGGTCACCAGCAGGGGCGCCGCGCAGGCGTTCCAGTCATACCTCGAGGGATCGAAGCTCGCGATTGGCATGGGCTAGGAGAATTGCGGCGCGGATTGTACCACTCATCACGCCGCGGCTGTGACGCTCGCACCAGCAGCACGCCGCCATAGCCGGCTCAGAAAGCTTGCATCGATTGAAAGCAGCGAGGATGTAATTTGATCCATTCTCCGCCCCGGCGCCGCGCCACCCGGGCCCGGGCCGGTCCCTGCCGCGAGTCCGGGCCGGTCGTCGCCGCGGCGAGATCGCCGTGCCGGCCGGAGCACGCCTGCGCCCGGCCGCTTCGGCGGCTCGTCGTGGCGCCCGGTCCGCGCGGCGGCCGGAGCGCGCCGCGGCCTGTTGGCAGAAGCTTTGCTTTCACTCCCGTCTCATGGACAGGCAATGGCTACACCAAAGACTGCGCGACAGCGGGCGACGCCTGCATGGGCTCATGGAGGCGATCTGGAGGCCGGTGGCCCGCCGGCCGGCGCTGCGGCGCAGCCTGGCGGTGGCGCTCGCCATCGGCTACGCGCTGGCGCTGACCGGCGGCGCCGCCTGGCAGACCTGCGACTTCGCCGGTTGCCCCGACGCCGCTCGCCTCGCCGCCTTCCGGCCCGGCGGCGCGCCGCTGCTGCTCGACCGGCACGGCCAGGTGATCGCGACGCTCGACCGCGACGACCTGCAAGAGGTCCGCCTGGCCTCGCTGCCCGCGCATCTCCCGGCCGCCTTCGTGGCGATCGAGGACCGGCGCTTCCTCGACCACGGCGCCGTCGACTGGCGCCGTGTCGCCGGCGCGCTCGCCGCCGATCTGCGCGCTGGCAGCTTCGCGCAGGGGTTCAGCACCATTGCCATGCAGCTGGCACGCAACCTCTATCCGCAGGAGATCCCCGGCGAGCAGCGGACGACGTCCAGGAAGCTGCTCGAAATCCGCGTCGCGCAGCAGCTCGAGGCCCACTTCAGCAAGCGCGAGATCCTCGAGCTCTATCTCAATCACATCGCCTTCGGCAACGGCGCCCGCGGCATCGAGGCGGCGGCCTGGCAGTATTTCGGCCGGCCGGCCGAGCGGCTCGACCTGGCACAGGCGGCGCTGCTCGCCGCGCTGCCCAAGGCGCCGAGCCGCTACGATCCGCGGCGCCATCCGGAGCGCGCCCTGGCGCGGCGCAACCTGGTGCTGGCGCGCATGGCGGCGCAGGGCAGGGTGGCGCCGGAGCTCGCCGCCGCCGCGGCGCGCGAGCCGCTCGGGGTCCACCCGCCGCCGGCGCACGCGCAGCAGGGGCCGCAGGTGGCCCGCTATTTCGTCGACGAGGTGCGGCACGAGCTCGAGGAGCGCTTCGGCGAGAGCCTCTACACCACTCCGGTGCGAGTCTGGACGACGCTCGACCTCGCGGCCCAGCGTGCCGCCGAGGAGGAGCTCGAGCGGCAGCTACTGGCGATCGAGTCCGGCAAGCTCGGACGCTTCTCGCGCGCCGCGGCTGCCGCCGGCGGCCAGACCGACGAGGACCGCGACCTCGAGGGTGCGGTGGTGAGCCTCGAGGCGGCCAGCGGTGACGTGCTCGCCTGGGTCGGAGGCCGCGACTACCGTACCTCGCAGTTCGACCGGGTGGCGCACGCCCGGCGGCAGGCGGGCAGCGCCTGGAAGCCCTTCGTCTATGCCGCCGCCCTGGCCCGCGGCTACCCCTTGAGCCAGCAGATCGCCGACACCCCGCTGGTGGTGCCGCTCGCCGGCGGCGGCGCCTGGGAGCCGCGCAACTACGACGGCGCTTTCGACGGCCAGGTGAGCCTGCGCGAGGCGCTGGCGCGCTCCAAGAACGTGCCCACCGTGCGGCTGGCCGAGGCCGTCGGCTACGACCGCATCGCCGCGCTGGCCGCCGCCGACGGCATCACCGCGCCGGTGCCGCGGCAGCCCTCGATGCCGCTGGGCACGGTGGCGGTGGCGCCGCTCGAGCTCACCGCCGCCTATGCCGCCTTCGCCACGCTGGGCTGGCAGGTCGCGCCGCGGACGGTGCTCCGCGTCGAGCGCGCCGACGGCACCACCCTGTGGACCGCGCCGCCGCCCGCCCGCCGGCAGGTGCTCGATCCGGCGGTCGCATACCGCCTCGACGACGCCCTGCGCGAGGCGCTGATCCGCGGCAGCGGCGCGCCCGGCCTGCCGCCGGGATTCGCCGGGCGCGCCGCCGGCAAGACCGGCACCAGCACCGCCGGCAACGACGTCTGGTTCATCGGGTTCACCACCGAGGTGGTGACCGGCGTCTGGATCGGCTTCGACGAGCCGCGGCCGATCGCCAACCAGGCGACCGGCGGCCGGCTGGCGGCGCCGGTCTTCCGGCGGCTGATGAGCCGGCTCTACGCCGATCGCCAGGCGCCCGCCTGGTGGCAACCGCCGGCAGGCGTCGCCTCCCTGCCGATCGATCCGGCGACCGGGCTGGCGCTCGACGACGGCTGCGTCCCCGCCGGCGGCGAGCCGCCGCTCCGCGAGCTGTTCCTCGCCGGCCTGGGTCCCGCTCCCTCCTGCCCGGGCGTCGGCGGTCCGACCCCCGCCGTGGAGTGGAACCCGGCGCGACCGGCGCTGGCGGCCAACGCCATCGCCGACACCGACACCGAGGCCGGCAACCAGCGCGGTGTGCCCCCGGGTGTCGACTCACCCGGCGAGCCCGGAGTAGGACGGGCCGGAGCCGACGAGAATCAACCCGCGGCCCGAAGCGACGCGGGTGCCAATGCCAGCGCCCCCATGCCGCCACGCCTGCGATGGGCGCCTGCCGCCGCCGCGCCGCCCGTGGCGCCCGGGGCCGCCGCGGCACCGGGCGACCAGGCGGACGGCGACGACGATCAGCCACCGCAGGCCGCCGAAAGCGCCGCGCCGCCGGCCGCTGGCCGCCCGCGAGGAGTCGCCGCCGGTCAGAGCCTGCCCCCGGCCCCGGCCCCGGCCGCTGCCCCAGGCGCCGGCAGCACCGCCGGTGCCGCGGGCACCTCCGGCGCTGCCGGCGCTGCCGGCGACATCGCCGGCTGGTGGGAGGTCACCAACCGCGTCGATCCGACGAGCCTCGGCGAGGATCGCGGCCTGCAGGTGACCTATCGCATTGCGCTGCGCCAGGAGGGCACCCGCATCAGCGGCGAGGGCGAGAGGTGGGCGGTGGACGGCCGCCAGCTCCTGGTGCGCGCGCCGGTCGACCTTACCGGCTCGATCGACGGGCGCGAGGTACGGCTGCGCTTCGTCGAGCGCGGGCCGCGCGGTACCGTCAGCGGCACCTTCAATTGGCGTCTGGCCGGCGGCGCCAGCAGCCTCGCCGGCACCTTCGCCGGCGGCACGGCGGATTCCCACGGCGCCTCTTCGGCAATCCGCCTTCGCTGATCGCGGCCTGCCAGGACGCGCCCACCCCTCATACTCACCGAATCGTACGTATGTTACTTGACATGCGTACGAGCTCGCGGTAACTTGCTACCGATGCGACTCAAAGCCTCGAAGCTGCGCGAGAACATCTACCGCATCCTGGACCAGGTACTGGAAACCGGTGTGCCGGTAGAGATCGAGCGGCGGGGCAAGCTGCTCAAGATCGTCTGCGAGGAGCCGCCGAGCAGGATCGAGCGGCTCACACCGCGAGACTATCTGCGTGCCGCCCCTGAGGATCTCGTGCACCTCGACTGGTCCGGCGAGTGGCGGCCCTGATCTATCTCGACACGCACGTCGTGGCCTGGCTGTTCGCGGGTCGCCTCGAGCTCTTGCCTGCCGGTGTTCGCCGGTTGCTCGACACCAGCGAGCTCATGATCTCGCCTGCAGTCGAGCTCGAGCTCGAGTACCTGTTCGAGATTCAGCGTACCGTCAAGCCTGGCCGTGAGGTGGTCGCGGCCTTGAACCGGGAGATCGGCCTGAAGATCTGCGATCTGCCGTTTCCCCAGGTGATCGCAGCGGCGATACAACAGTCGTGGACTCGCGATCCGTTCGATCGCCTCGTGGTCGGTCAGGCTGCCGTGCGCCCGGCGCCGCTCCTCACCAAGGACGATGCCATCCGGCGGCACTATAGCCAGGCGATCTGGGGCGACTGACCCTGGTTCTCGCTCGCCCCGGAACCGGCTCGTGCCCCGCTCTGTCAAGGCTCAGGGCCGGCCCGCGCCGCCGGCGGCGATCCGCGCGATCCGCGCGGCCAGGGCCGTGGCGTTGCGCACGCAATCGGCGACCGAGACGCCCTGCAGGTAGTTGCCCGCGAGGTACAGGCCCGGCAGGTCGCGCTCGAGCTCGGCTTGCAGCGCGAGGAAGCGGCCGTGCCCCAGCTCGTATTGCGGGATGGCCCGGGGCCAGCGGCGCACGACGCTCGCCAGCGGCTCGCCGCGCACCCCCAGGACGCGGCCGAGCTCCTCCTGCGCCGCGGCGCCGAGCCGCTCGTCGCTCCAGGAGGCGGCCTCAGGGTCGGTGCGGCCGCCGAAGTACGCGGTGAGCGCCACGCAGTCTGCCGGGGCACGATCGGGGAAGAAGCTCGAGGTGAACAGGCACCCGAGCAGCCGCAGGCCGGCGCCGCCGCTGCCGGTGGCGCGCAGGAAACCGAAGCCGTCGAGCCGATGCGCCACGTCCTGCCGGCGGTAACCGGCCGCCACCACCGCCACCGCGGCATACGGGATCTCGGCCAGCAACCGGCTGCGCCCGCCGGTCACCTCCGCGAGCAGCGCCGCCGCCACCTCGGCCGGGACCGCCAGCAGCACATGCCGCGCGCCGACGGCGCCGCCCGCGTGCTCGACCAGGAAGCGCTCGCCGTCGAGCCGCACCCCTCGGCAGGCGATCCCGTAACGCACCACGCCGCTCTCTCTCGCCAGGTGCCGCGGCAGTTGCTCCAGGCCGCCGCGCAGCGACACCATCGCCCCTCGCGATGCCGGCGGCGAAGCGCCCTTGCGGCGGGCGAGGGCGCCGCGGATCAGGCTGCCGTGCTCGGCCTCCAGCGCCGCGATCCGGGGGGTTGCCCAGCGCACCGCCAACCGCTCGGGATCGCCAGCGAAGACCCCCGACACAAACGGCCCGACCGCCCGCTCCAGGAACGCCGCGCCCAGCCGGCGCCGCACGAACGCGGCGATCGTCTCCTCGTCCTGCCCGCCCGCCGCCGGCGCCGGCACCCAGGGCTCGCGCAGCAGCCGCAGCTTGGCGGCCGCCGGAAACAGCGGGCTGAGCAGGAAGGCGAGCGGGCCCCCCGGCAGCTCCCGCAGCCTGCCGCCGTGCCAGATCCACCGCCGGCGCGCCGCCGGCGCGGCGACCACGCGCTCGCCCTCCAGGCCGCAGTCGCGGATCAACGCCGGCAGGCTCGGATCGCTCTCGAGCACCGTGTTGGGGCCGAGCTCGAAGCGGAACCCCCTCGTCTCGTGGGTGAGCAGCGCGCCGCCCGGCCGCGACGACGCCTCGAGCACCGCCACCCGCAGGCCGGCCCGCACCAGCCGGAAGGCGGCCGCCAGCCCGGAGATGCCGGCCCCCACCACCACGGCGTCGTAGGGTCGCGGAGTCGGCTCGCGCATGCGCACAGGATGATGTCACGGCCGCTCACTCCCGCAGCGCCCGCACCGGATCGACCCGCGGCGCCCGCCAGGCGGGCAGCAGGCACGCCGCGACCGCGGCGACGGTCATCACCGCCAGCGCCGCTCCGAACGCCAGCGGGTCGCGCGGGCTCACCCGGTAGAGCACGTAACCCAGCAGCCGGGTCGCCGCCAGCGCCGCGACGACGCCGATGGCGATGCCGCCCGCCGCCAGCGCCAGCCCCTGCGTCATCACCAGCCGCAACAGGTCGCCGCCGCTGGCCCCCAGCGCCATCCGCAGGCCCAGCTCGCGCCGCCGCTGCGAGACCGCGTAAGACATCACGCCGTACAGCCCGACCACGGCGAGCAGCAGCGCCAGCCCGCCGAAGACGCTCAGCAGCGTCACCGCGATGCGTTGCGCCGAGGTCGAACGATTCAGCTGCTCCCGCATCGTCAGCACCCCCTGCGGCGCCAGCGCGCCGTCGAGCGCATGGATCACGGGCGCCAGCGCCGCCGCCATCGTCCCGGGGGCCAGCGCCGTCCGGATGTGCAGGACCGCCCGCAGCGAGAGGTTCTGGCGCAGCGGCACGTAGAAGAACGGCCGCGGCGCCTCCAGGAACGACCCGTATTTCGCATCGCGGGCGACGCCGACCACCCGCAGCCACCGGCCCTTGACCTGCAACCGCTTGCCGAGGGCATCGCCGCCGCGCCAGAAACGCGCCGCCATGGTCGCGTTCACCACCGCGACGCCGGGGGCCGTCTCGTCGTCGGCGCGAGTGAAGTCGCGGCCAGCGACCAGCGGGATCCCCATGGTCGCGAGATACCCCGGCCCCACCTCGTCGAGCTCCGCCGTCGGCTGCTCGTCGGGCCTGGCCTGATAGCCGTCGACGGCGATCGGCGCCGAGGAATACGGCAGATAGCCGAAGGGCACGATGCGCGCGAGCGCCACCGACTCGACGCCGCCGATCGCCGCGACGCGATCGCCGAGCTCGTCGTAGAACCCCTTCGCCCGCCGCGCGTCGTAGCCCGCCGCGACCAGGTCGACCGAGGTGATCAGCAGGTCCCGCGTCGCAAACCCCGGATCGGCGGTGCGCATACCCTGGATGCTCCGCACCAGCAACGCCGCGCCGACCAGCAGGACGAAGCTCAGCGAGACCTGGACCATGACCAGGCCGGCGCGCCCTCTCGCCCTGCCGCCGGTCCCGACGACGCCCCCCGCTTCGGAGCGCAGCGCGGCTCCCAGCTCGACCCTGCCGCTCTGCACGGCCGGCAGCAGGCCGCACAGCAGCGTCGCCAGCAGGCAGGTGCCGGCGCTCGCCGCGAGCACCCGCCAGTCGAGCTCTCCCCCCAGGTTCAGCACCAGGCCGCCCGGCGCCGGGAAGAACATCACCAGCAGATTGCGGCACCAGTAGGCCGCCAGCAGCCCGCCGACGGCGGCGATGGCCGACAGCAGCAAACCCTCGGTGAGCAGCTGCCGCAACAACCGGCCGCGGCCGCAGCCGATCGCCAGCCGCACCGTCATCTCGCGTTGCCGCGCGAAGCACCGGACCAGCAGCAGGTTGCCGACGTTGGCACAGGCGATCACCAGCACCAGGATCACCACCGCCAGGGTGATGCCGAGCGTCGGCAACAGCTCGTGGGCCTTGTTGAACGGCGTCCGCCACAACGGCAGCAGCTCGACGCCGCGGCCGCGGTTGGTCGCCGGATAGGCGGCCGCCAGGCGTTGGGCCACCGCCGCGATCTCCGCCTGCGCCTGCTCGCGGGTGGCGCCGGGCTTGAGCCTCGCGAAGCCCTCGATCCAGCGCGCGCCGCGGTCTTCCAGCCGGTAGCCGCCGCCGGCATCGAACCTCTCCTGCATCGAGGTGGGGACCCAGAACTCGATCGCATAGCCCACGAAGGTGCCGGCAAAGCCCGCGGGCGCGACCCCGACGATGGTGTGCCGCAGGCCGTTGAGGACCTGCGTCCTGCCGATGATCCCCGGGTCGCCGTGGTAGCGGTCGCGGAAGGTCCGGTAGCTGATCACGGTCACCGGATGCGCGTTGCGTCCCGTGGCCTCCTCGGCGGCGAAACCGCGCCCGAGCACCGGCTGGACCCCGAGCACGGCGAAATAGTTCGGCGACACGATGCTGCCGGTGGCGCGCTCGGCCCGGTCGCCGATGCTGAGGGTGGTCCCCATGATCTTGTCCTCGATCAGGTCCACCAGCTTGCAGCTCCGCTGGAAATCGACGAAGTCCGGCCACGACAGGTCGCTGGCGCCGGGCGTGCCGCGAGCCGTGCCGCTCAGGGCCAGCAGCCGCTCCTGGTGAGCGACCGCGGGGAACGGCCGGAACAGGATGCCCTCGATCCAGCTGAAGACGGCGGCGTTGGCGCCGATCCCCAGGGCCAGGCACAGGATGGCAAGCAGCGAAAAGCCCGGGCTGCGTCGGAGCATGCGCCAGCCGAAGCGAAGATCCTGCAGGGCGGTGTCGATCATGGTTCGTCCTTTCGGGTCGTGGCCGACGAATTTCGCGCGCTCCGGCTACTCGTAGTGCAGGGCCTCGATCGGGTCGAGGGCCGCGGCGCGGGTGGCGGGATAGATGCCGGAGATCAGGCCGACGGTCATGGCGACGCCGGTCGACAGCAGGATCGACGCGCCGGTCACCTCCGTCTGCCAGCCGGCGAAGGCGGCGACGACGCGGGCGATCACCACGCCGGCGGTCACCCCGGTGAGGCCGCCGATCAGACTGATGGCGAACGACTCGACCACGAACTGGAAGCGGATATCGCCGCGGCGCGCGCCGACCGCCCGGCGGACGCCGATCTCGCGGGTGCGCTCCAGCACCGTCGCCAGCATGATGTTCATGATGCCGATGCCGCCCACCAGCAGCGAGATGCCGGCGATGCAGCCCATCACCAGGTTGAACAGCCGCTGCGTGCGGCGGCTCTGCGCCAGCAGCGCCTCCGGCACCACCACCTCGTAATCGGCAGCGCCGCCGTGCAGGCGCGCCAGCAGATCGTCGATCAGCGACGCCGCCTCGCCGCCGCCGGTGCCCGGCGCCAGGTTGACCACGATCTCGTCGAGCGGCGACTGCAACACCGGATGCTCGAACTTCCGCTCGGCGGTGGCGGCGGGCAGGTAGATCTCGTGCGCCACCGATCCGACCGCGATGCCCTCGAACGTGCTGCCGGCGGCACCCGCGGCCCCCTCGTCGCCGGCCAGCACCCCCACCACCTCGAGCCAGACGTCGTTGATCTTGAGCCGCTGGCCAAGCGCCGGCCCGAAGCCGAAGAGCTCCCGCCGCACCGCCGGTCCGATGACTCCCACCTGGGCGTGCTGGCGCTCGTCCAGGGGATCGAGGAAGCGCCCCTCGGCCACCACTAGGTGGGAGAGCTCGGCCTGCGCGGCGCTGACCCCGTACACCTCGGCCCCCGGCGCCCGGCCGGACGCCGACCGCACGTTGTAGGGCTCGATGCGGATGCGCGGCGCCACCAGGCGCACGCCGCGCACCGCCTCGGCGATGGCGGCGGCATCGCGCGCCGACACCCCCGGCGATTTGCGGCGGATCTCCTGCAGCTCGTCGTCCTTGAAGGGCTTCGCCCGCACCAGCACGTTGCGCAGGCCCAGCCGCTCGATCATCGCCAGCGCCTGGCGCTCGGCGCCGGCGCCGATCGAGAGCATGGCGATCACCGCGCCGACGCCGAAGATCATGCCCAGCATGGTGAGCGCCGAGCGCAGCTTGTGCGCGGCGAGGTTCTCGAGCGCCGAGCGCACCGCTTCGGCCGGGCTCAACGCCGCCTCCTGCCAGCCGAGCGCCGGCGCCTCATGGCAAACCGACCTCGGCCGGCGGCGGCCCGATGCGCGGCACCCGCGGCGCCGCCGCTGCCGCCCCGGCCGCCCCCGCCGCCGCTCCCGTGGACCGCCCGGCGCCGGTCGGATCGCGCAACGCCAGCAGGTCGCCGGCGGCGACTCCCGAGTCCAGGACGGTGGTCGCCAGGTCCGCCGGCCCCAGCGTCACCGGCACCGCGTCGAAGCCGCCGCCGGCGCGCCGGCGATAGACGACGTCGTGGCCGTCGCGCTGGAACACCGCCTGCCGCGGCACCACCAGCGCATCGCGCCGCTCAGCGAGCCGCAACGTCGCCTGCACCCGCTGGCCCGGCTTCATCACCCGCGGATCGGTGCGATCGAGCTGCAGGGTGACGGCGAAGAACTGCACCGGCGAGCCGCGCAGGCGCGGCTTGGCCAGCGCATCGACGCGCGCGATGCGCGCCGCATGCTCGACGCCGGGCGCGCTCTCGACGGCGACCGTCGCCGGCCTGCCGGCCGCCAGCCCGCCGGCGTCCGCTTCCAGCACGTAGACCTCGGCCTCCATCGCCGCCGGCTCGGGCACCTCCGCCAGGGTGCTGCCGGTCCACACCTGGTCGCCGACGTGCGGCACCTCGAGCCGCTGGTCGCGCTTGAGGATCAGCACGCCGTCGTTGGGCGCCCTCACCTGTAGCGCGCGCAGGCCCTCGCGCGCCTGGCGGATCTTGAGCTCGGCCTGGCGGATGTCCACGCCCAGCACCCCGACGTCCGCCCGCTGCAGCTCCCGCCGGCTGGCCTGCACGCGGCGCGCATGCTGCTCCTTTTGCGCCGCCAGCTCCTCGTCGATCCCCGACTCGATGATGTCGTTGCGCGAAAAGATCAGGGTGTCTTTCTTCTGGAAGCGCTTGGCCTGCTCGAGCTCGATACGCGCCATCGCCGCGTCGCGTTCGAGCTTGTAGATCTCGGCCAGGTCGGTGGCGCGCTGCTTGCCCGCCTTCAGCCGCGAGGTGGCCAGGTCTCCCTCCGCGTCGGCGAGCGCCTTCTCGATGTCGGTGGGATCGAACCGCGCCACCACCTCGCCGGCGCGCACCCGGCTGCCGTCCGGCGCCAGCCAGGCGAGACGGAAGGAGCCCGGAGCCGCCGCCGGCACCAGCACCGCCGTCGAGCGCACGGCCCGCAGGTTGCCTTCGGCCGGCACCAGATGGACGAAGTCGCGGCGCGCCACCGCCGCCACCGGCACGTCACCACCGCCACCCCCGCCAACACCGCCAACACCGCCGCCAGCCACCATTCCTCGATCGGGCGCGCCGGGCGCCCCTGCCCGCCCCAGGCGGGCCGCCGAAGGCAGGGTGGCGGCGAGCGCCGCCAGGGCCGCCAGCCCGAGCGCCGCCAGGGCGAGGCGACGCTTCATCCTCCCTCCCGCGCCCCGCCGGCGCGCCGCACCAGGTCGCCGGCACGGAGGCCGGCCAGCACCTCCACCCAGCGGTCGTTGTGGCGGCCGAGCCGCGGCCGCACCGCCTCGCTGCCGAAGCCGCTCCGGCGATAGACCAGCGGTCCGTCGACGCGGTTGATCACCGCGTCGAGCGGCGCCACCAGCGCGCCGGGCGCGCGCTGCACCTCGACGGCGCCGGCGAAGCGCATGCCCGGCCGCATCAGCAGCGGCTCGGTGCGGTCCAGGTCGATCTTCAGCTTGGCCACCTTGGCGGGGTTGGCGGGCGAACGGGCCTCGACGGCGCCGAGCAGCGAGCGCACCCGGCCGGTGAAGGCGGTCTCGGGATGCGCGTCGAGGCGCAGCGTGACCGGCTGGCCGGCGGCGACGCGGCCGGCGTCGCCTTCGTCGATCTCGCCCTCGGCCTGCAGGCGCCGCAGGTCGGGGATCTCGAGCACCAGATCCCGGCGCCAGACCGAGTCTCCCACCTTCTTCTTCACCCCCTTGCGATCCGCCACGTAGACCACCGTGCCGTCGCGGGGAGCGGCCACCCGCAGGTTGGCGATCTCGGTCCGCGTCTCGGCGACCCGCGCCGCCGCCAGGTCGCGCTGCTCGGCGAGCGCCCGCAGCTCGGCGTCGCCGGCGCCGCCGGTCAGGCGCAGGCGCTCGCGGTAATAGGCGTTCCCGTGCTGCGCCAGCTCGAGGTCGGCGCGCGCATCCTCGAGCTCGTGGCGCCGCTTGAGCTCGGGCGGCACGGCGAGCTTCAGCGCGGCCTTGCGCTCGTCGGCCGCCGCCTGGGCCAGCTTCAGCTCGTCGTCGCGGCGCGAGATGTCGAGCGCGGCGCGCCGCTGCTTCAGCTTCTCCTCGGCCGAGTCGCGCTCGGCTTCCTTGACCTGCAGGTTCTTCTGCAGCTCCGCGGGGTCGAAGGCCAGCACCGGCTGGCCGCGGCGCACCGTCCTGCCCTCGGGCGCCATGAACGTGATCTTGAAGCGAAAGATGTCGCCGACGATCGCCGGCGGTCCCAGGCGGGCGGCGTCGATGGCGACGAGGCTGCCGCTCACCGGCACCGCGATCACCAGGTCCTCGCGATGCACCTCGGCCCATTCGCCGCCGCCGGCCAGGGCCGTCCGCTTCATGCGGGCGCCGAGCGCGACGGCGGCGACGCTGGCCAGGGCGAGGACGGCGACCGCCGCCAGCGTGATCGGCATCGCCACCCGGCGCGGGCGCCCGACGGCGTCGCGAGCGGCGCTCATCACCCCTCCCCCGCGCCGCGCCGCCGCAGGGCCTGGCCGGCCGTGACGCCGCTCTCGGCGACGCACCAGAAGGAATCGCAGGGGCCCAGCCGCACCGCCGCCGCGCCGCCGCCGGCCAGCAGCGCCCGCGGCGGCCGCGACGCGAGGTCGAGGGCCGCCCGCGGCACCAGCAAGGCGTCGCGCACCGGCGCCGCGGCGATCTCGACCCGCACCGACATGCCCGGCCGCAACCGGTTGCGCCGGGAGGGCGGCAGCGGCGCCAGCTCGATGCGCACCGGGAAGTAGCGCAGCAGCGCGCTGCGGCCCGACTCGCGGGCCACCGCCGCGACCTCCGCCACGCGCCCGGCGTAGACCTCGTCCGGGAAGGCGTCGACGATGCAGGCTGCCGCCATCCCCGGCGCCACCCGGCCGTCGTCGACGTCGGAGAGCGCCGCCTCCACCAGCGTCGAGGAGAGGTCCGGCAGCGTCGCCACGGCCATGCCCGGCCACAGGTTGTCGCTCACCTGCACCTTGCGGCCTTCCCAAGGGTGGTCGGCGATCAGCACGGTGCCCGCCCGCGGCGCCCGCACGGTGAAGTCGCGGACGCCGGACTCGGCGGCAGCCAGCTCACGGCGCGCCTTGGCCAGCGCGACCTCCTGCACGCCGAGGTCGGCGGCGCCCGCGCCGCGCTCGGTGGCCAGGTCCTGCTCGGCCTTGGCCAGCTCGGTCTCGGCGCTTTTCAGCTTCAGCTGCAAATCCTGGTAGTCGAACGCCGACAGCAGCTCGGCCGGCACCGCGGCGGCGGTGCGCGCCTTGGCGAGGTCGTGGCGCTTCTGCTCGACGGCGAAGGCCAGGTCGGCCAGCTTGGCGAGGCCGTCGGCCCGCAGCCGCGCCAGCTCGGCCTCGGCGGCGGTGACGGCGGAACGCTTCTCCTCGACCTGCGCCACGAAAGTGGAGTTGTCGAACTGCGCCACCGGCTGGCCGGCGGCGACCGTCGAGCCGTCCTCGGCAAGCCAGGTCAGCGTCAGCTGGAAGTCGGGCGACGCCGGCGTCACCAGCGGCACGGCTGCCGCCGCCCGGATCTCGCCGCTGAGCAGCAGCTGCGGGCGCAGGGTGCCGCGCCGCACCGCCAGCGCGCCGTCCGCGGGCTGGGGGGCCGCTGCCGGCGGCGAGCCCTGCGCATGGCTGCAGCCGGCCAGCCCCGCCAGCCCGAATGCGGCTACCAGCAGCCGCGCGAAGTGGCCGCGCCGGCGCATGCATTCATTATGTACGATGCGATCTGGCGGACCGTCGCGGCCTTCAGCGGCCCGCGCCGTCGAGCCGCGCGAGCTGGAAGCCCGCCGGCAGGACGGCGTGGGCGAGGTCGAAATCGTCCGCCGCGATGGGGACGACGAGGGTTTTGGTGTCCTCGAAGACCAGCCGCACCTCGCACCCCTTGATGCCGGCCGGCGACGGGTTCGCGTTCGCGGCCCACAGGTCCAGGCGGGTGGTCTCCTCGCTCTTGCCGGTCAGGCGCAGGGCGAGGCGCGGCGTCCAGGCGTCGATCCCCGGAGCGGTGACCGCGACCCGCCGGCGCACCCCGTCGTCGGAGCCCAGGCTCAGGATCCCCAGCAGGTTGGCGATCGGCGCCGGCGTCTGCGGCGGCCGCTGGCCGTTGGCCCCCTGGTAGGCCACCATCCGCCAGGTCGGCGTGTTGGGAATGGCGATGTTCGCGGCGGCCTCGGCGGTCGTGGTGCCGACCAGGCGGCCGGTGGTCAGGCTGTAGTAGTCGTGCACGTCCTCGCCGCCGCAACACCCCAGCTTGGTTGCCTCGTAGAGCTCGCGGTCGCGCGGGATACCGCCCTCGTCCGCCGCGTCGGTGAAGCTCCACAGGCGATGGTCGAAGCGCGACTTGCCGTCGATCCAGCCGCTCACCGTCAGGGTCGATTCCTCGCTCTCGGCGTCGGAATGCGAGAGGCTCTGCAGGCGCTGGATCACCAGCAGATCGATCGCATGCTTGGGCACCAGCGCCACGCGCGTGACCTGGAAGCGCGGTTCCACCACCAGGCGATCCCAGCCGCCGCCGGCGTTGCGATGCTCGCTGAAGCGCGCCTCTTGCGCGATCTCGAAACCGGCGGGGACATGGGCCGCTCCGGTTGCGGTGGCCTCCGGGCTGCGCCGGGCCGCAGCGGCGGTCTCGCCGGGGGCGGCGCCGAGCGGCAGCAGAGCCAGCAACAGCAGCAGCAGCACGCCGGCGGCGCGCCGGCCGGCGGTGGCGGTGACGGTGGCGGTGACGGTGGAAACAGGGAATCGCTGCTCGTCGATCGACATCCGGTTCTCCTCCTGCCTCGGCGCCGAGCTCCGGCGCCTGACGGCAGACTTCATAGCAGGTTGCGGCAAGCAGGGGCGCCGGGTGACGCACGAGCCGGGGGTGTCCTCGGACACTGCCCACGAGCCCGCCACCTTGACCCGTCGCCAATGCTGTAATAGCATTTACGCCGGCTCAGCACTCCGTGAAGTCGGACATCGTACTCGCAGGAGGACCGTATGCCGCCCACCTCGCAAGCGCCCGTCTCGCCGCCGCCGTCCCGGTCGCGCCGTCCCGCCTGGCTGGCGATGGCGGCGGCGCTGGGTTTGCTGTCCGGCGCCATCGCTCCGGCGTCGGCCACGATCTGCGCCACCGACACCGTTCCGGGCGCGACCCTGCTGCTGCCCTATTTCGAGGTGGACCTCAACGATCCGAACGGCTTGACGACCCTGTTCTCGATCAACAACGCCGCCGCGGCCGCCGTCCTCACCCACGTCGTCCTCTGGACGGACCTGGACGTGCCGGTGCTCGCCTTCGACGTCTATCTCACCGGTTTCGACGTCCAGACCATCAATCTCCGCGACATCATCATCTCCGGCGACCTGCCGCGTACCGCCTCCGCCGGCCAGGATCCGACCGACACCATCAGCCCGCGGGGTGGGCTCTCCCAGGATGTCGACTTCGCCAGCTGCGATGGCATCCTGCCGCTCCCTCCCCTGCCCGCCGTCTTCACGAACCACCTGCAGCATGCCTTGAGCGGCCTACCCTCGCCCCTCCTCTCGAATCTCTGCGCGGGCCTGCTCTACGGCGACAACGTGGCGCGCGGCTACGTCACCGTGGACACGGTCGGGCGCTGCTCCACCGACTACCCTGGCGACATCGGCTACTTCGCGTCGAACAACTCCGGCGTCGTGACGGACCAGAACGTGCTCTGGGGCAGCTGGTACATCGTCGACGCCACCAAGGGCTTCGCCGAAGGTTCCGACATGGTGGCGATCGAGGCCGATGGGAGCAACCCGGCGACTTCCACTCCGGGGCACTACACCTTCTACGGCCGCTTCGACGGCTGGTCGGCGGTCGATCACCGCGAGCCCCTGGCGACGACCTTCGCGGCGCAGTTCGCCACCGGCGGCGGCTTCAACGGCGGCACGGACCTCCTGGTCTGGCGCGACAGCAAGGTGATGCAGCAGCCCTTCGCCTGTCCGGCCCAGCCGGGCGTGAACCCCGCGTGGTTCCCGATCGGGCAGGAGGGCTTCGTGATCTTCGACGAGCAGGAGCACGCCGTGGTAACCGGCACCGGCACCTGCAACACGCCTCCACCGTGTCCGCCATCGCCGAAGCCGCCGGTGCCGCCCTTCCTGCCGTTCCCGGCGGCGACGCAGCGGACCCTGGTGTCCGGCGCGCAGCTCCCGGTCCCGTTCGCGTTCGGCTGGTTCTACATCGACCTCAACGGCACCAGCGCCGGCGGCAATCCGATGGCCGATCCGGCGGCCCAGCAGGCGTGGGTGATCACCACCCAATCTTCCAACCTCCACTTCGCGGTGGCCCTGGACGCCTACCGGCTGGACGACGCCTGCGCCGCGAACCACTTCGTCCCTTGAGGCCGGCGGCGGCTCTGTCGGCCTGGTCCGCGGTGCTGGCGACGGTGGCGGCCTGCGCCGGCACGCCGGCGCCGCCGGGCCGGACCGCGGCCGAGTCGTCGCCCCGGCGGGCGGCCGCGGCGTACCGGGTGGCATGCGCCGGCGGCGACGCCGGCGCCTGCGCCCAGCTGGGCGTCATGACCGGCTCGGGCGAGGGACTGCCGGCCGACCTCGTGGCCGCCGCGGCGCTCTACCGGCGGGCCTGCTCCGGCGGCTCGGCGCTCGGTTGCTTCGACCTCGCGGTCGTCGAGTCCACCGGCCTGGGCGTGCCGCGGGACGTGGCGGCGGCCGCCGCGCACTACGCCCAGGCCTGCGACGCCGGCGACCCGGCCGGCTGCGGCGAGCTGGGCGCCCTGTACGCCATCGGCGCCGACGCCGGAATCGAGCACGATCCCCTCCGCGCCGCCGACCTCCTGGCGACCGCTTGCGACGGCGGCGAGGCGCGAGCGTGCGGCCACCTCGGCGACCTCTGCGCGGCGGGGGAAGGAGTGCCTCGCGACGAGCCGCGGGCGCTGGCGCTCTACGCCCGGGCCTGCGACGGCGGCGACCCGCCGGGCTGCCAGCAGCTGGCGGCCGCCTACGCTGACGGTGCCGGCGTGCCCGCGGACGCCGCGCGCGCCGCCGCGCTCTACCGCCGCGCCTGCGACCTGGGAGCCGTTCAAGCCTGCGCCGACCTCGCCGCGGCGCTCGCGCAGGGCCGCGGCGTCCCTGCCGACCCCGCCGCCGCCCTGGCCCTCTACCGCCGGGCCTGCGAGCGGCACGATGCGCCGAGCTGCTTCGCCGCGGCGGCGCTCTACGACGGTGGCCACGGCGTGCCCCGGGATCCGGCCCGCGCCCTCGCCCTGTACCGCCGGGCGTGCGCTCTGGGCTACGACCGCGGCTGCGACGAGAGCGCCCGGCCGGCGCCGCCGCCGCACTGAAGAGGTCGGCGATGGCCCGCTACCGGGGGCCGCCGAGAGGGACGTGCAGCTGGCAGAGCAGCGTCAGGACGGCGGCGAGGCCGGCGTACTGGCCGAGCGCGATGGGGTCGTCCGTTTCCGGGGCGTCGCGGCGGAAGGCCTGGACCGCGGCCGCGAGCAGCAACAGCAGCAGCAGGCCCTCACGGCTCAGCGCCCAAAGCCCTGCCAGCACCGCCGCCGCCGCCAAGCGCTGCCGGCGCGACAGCGCACGGAAGGCCCGGCCGCCGTCGAGCTGCCAGACGGGCAGCAGGTTGAACAGGTTGACCCAGGCGCCGAAGCGCGCGACGGCGGCCCACAGCGGCCCCCAGCCGAGCAGGAAGCCGGCGTAGGCGAAGGCCGCGGCGCCGAGGCCCCAGATGGGGCCCGCCAGGCCGATCCGCGCGTCCTCGCGCGGGTTGGCCGGATGCTGGCGCAGCCGGATCAGCGCCCCCAGGCCGGGCACGAACATCGGCGCGCTGGCCTGGATGCCGAAGCGGCGCAGCGCCGCCACGTGCCCCATCTCGTGCACGTAGATCGACAGCACCACCAGGACCGCGAACCACCAGCCGAAGATGGTCCAGTAGACGCCCACCGTCAGCAGCATGGAGAGCAGCGTCCCCGCCTTGGTGAGCCCGAGCAGCAGCAGCTTGGCCTTGGTCGCCAGGAAGGCGAGGCCGGTCGCGAGGCCGCCGCGGAGGCTCCAGGAGCGGCGCCGCGCGCCGTCGCCGGCCTCGCCGCCCGCGGCCGCGACGGCGCCGGTGGCCGGCGGTCGCCCCATGGCCGCGGCCTCGCTCAGCGCGGCAACCCTGGCCCCGACCTGCGTCGCCTGCCTCGACCCCGGCGGCAGCAGCTCCAGCGCCTGCCGCCAGTTGGCGAGCTCCTCGACGCGGTCGCCGCGCCGGCCGGCGGCTTCGGCCGACGACGCCAGCCCCTTGAGCACGGCGGCATGCACCAGGGCGTGGCAGGAGGGGCAGGCGAGCAGCGCCGGCGCCACCTCGGTGCCGCAGGCGCAGGTCATCGCCGCCAGGCCGCCGGGGTGAGCGCGTGCGGGCCGGAGGCCTGCAACCGGGGCCGGCGGTTCAGCTGCCACGCCTCGTAGAGCCCGACGGCGATGACGATCAGACCGAGGATGCCGACGCCGCCCCGGAGTGGCACCGTCGCGGCGATCAGCAACGCGCTCGGGGCGTCGACGCGCTGGTAGGCGGCGTAGACCGCCGGCACGTAGGTGCCGACGATCGCCAGGTAGGTGAGGGCGACGGCCAGAGCCTGGTACGACCAGCCGCCGTGGCCGCCGCAGCCCCAGTGCACCGCCTTGCCGACCAGGAAGCCCACCAGGATCGAGATCAAGCCGAAGTGATACCCGGTGAGCGCCGAGACGCCGAAGTAGATCCCGGCCCCCGCCACCGCGGCGGCCAGTCCGGCGCCCGCCGCGCGCAGGAAGCCGGCGGGCCCTGGCCGCCGCTCGAAGGCCCCGACCAGCCGCTGGTGGCAGGCCGCGCAGCAGACGCGGCCGGCAACCTCGTAATAGCTGCCGGCCAGGGCCTGGCTGCAGACGGCGCAGCGCTGCGGCTGCCCTTCGGCGAACTCGGCATGATCCAGCTGCAGGCTGCCGGGCTCCCCCGCGGCCTGCGGCCCTTGGTCGCTCATCCAGGGTTCTCCTCGTTTCCTCAAGTATATCGCGCAAGGCTTCAGCGGCGGGTCGATATGATGCCGGCATGAACCCCGACCGGCCGGCGCCGGCTCCGGCTCACGGCGATCCGGCTCCGTCTGCCGACCGGATCGCGGACCGGGCCCGCTTCGACTTCGTCCGCTATGCCAACTGCTGGGAGGACGCGGACGTGCTGGTGGCCGCCCTGCGCCCGCGGCCGGGCGCGCGCATCCTGGGGATCGCTTCGGCCGGCGACAACTGCCTGTCGCTGGTGGCGGAGGGCGCCGACGTGGTGGCCGTCGACCTGTCGCCGGCGCAGCTGGCGCTCGCCGAGCTCAAGCGCGCCGCGATCCGGCGCCTGCCGTACGCGGCGCTGCTTGGCTTCCTCGGGGTGCGGCCGGCGGTTCCGGAGCGGGACCGGCTGGCGACGCTCGCGGAGCTGGACGGCGAGCTGTCGCCGCGGGCCCGCGACTACTGGCGACGCAACGCCGCGGCGGTCGCCGGCGGGGTCGTCCACTGGGGCAAGTTCGAGCACTACTTCGGCCTCTTCCGCCGCCGCGTCCTGCCGCTCGTGCATGGCCGCCGCACCGTCGGCGAGCTGTTGGCGCCGCGCGACGCCGCCGGGCGGGCCGACTTCTACCAGCGGCGCTGGGACACCTGGCGCTGGCGGCTGCTGTTCCACCTCTTCTTCAGCCGCGCGGCGATGGGCAGGTTGGGGCGCGATCCGGAGTTCTTCCGCTACGTCGAGGGCTCGGTGGCCGAGCGCATCCTGGGGCGCGCCCGCTACGCGCTCACGGTGCTGCCGATCGCCGACAACCCCTACGTGCGCTACATCCTGACCGGCGGCTTCGAGACGGCCCTGCCGCACTACCTGCGCCCCGAGGTCTGGGCGCGGTTGCGGGCGCGCCTCGACAGCCGGCCGGAAGCGCTGGCGCTGCACCTGGGAGCCATCGACGAGGTTGGCGCCGCGATCGTCGCGGGCGGCGGTGGCCGCTTCGACGGCTTCAACCTGTCGGACATCTTCGAGTACCTCGACCCGCCGGCCTGCGCCCGCATCTTCCGCGGCCTGCTCGCCGCCGCCAATCCCGGCGCCCGCCTGGCCTACTGGAACATGCTGGTGCCGCGCCGCTGCCCGCCGCCGGAGCCCGCCGCCGCGTCGCCGGGGGCGGCGACCGCGCCGCGGGTGCGCCCGCTCGACGAGGAGGCCGCCGCGCTGTTCGCGCGCGACCGCGCCTTCTTCTACAGCGCCTTCGTCCTCGAGGAGGTGTGCTGATGGACTGGCGCGCGGACCTGCCGGGGGCGGCGGTGCTGTCCGGCTTGTTCCTGGGGCTGGTGCTCGCCGCCGAGCTCTGGCGGCGCTTCGGCAATCCGCAGGCCGAGTGGACGCGCAAGCTGGTCCACATGGGCGGCGGCATCGCCTGCCTGTTCTTCCCGTTCCTGGTGCGTTCGCCGTGGGTGGTGCTGGCGATGGCGGCGCCGCTCACCGCCGTCTTCGCGCTCGGCGGCCGGCTCGGCTTCCTGCGCAGCCTGCATGGTGTCAGCCGCCGCAGCCGTGGCGTCGAGTACTACCCGCTGTCGGTCTTCCTGGTCTTCCTCATGGCGCGCGACCGGCCCTGGATCTACGTCTCGGCGCTGCTCGTGCTGGCGGTCGGCGACGCCTTCGCCGCGCTCATCGGCAGCCGTTACGGCGTGGTGCGCTACCAGGTCGAGGACGAATACAAGAGCCTCGAGGGGTCGATGGTCTTCCTGGTCATCGCCTTCCTGGCCATCCATCTTCCGATGCTGCTGCTCACCGACCTGCCGCGCCCGGTCTGCGTGCTCGCCGCGCTGCTGGTGGCGGCGCTGGTGACCGGTTTCGAGGCCATCTCGCTGCGGGGGGCGGACAACCTCTTCGTGCCGCTGGCGGTGGCGGTGGTGCTGGGCAAGATCACCGCTCAGCCGCTCGCCGAGGTGATCTTCCAGAACCTCTCGCTGTTGGTCATCTGCCTGGTGGTGGCGGCGCTCGTCTGGCGGACGCGCGCGCTCAACGCCGGCGGCACGCTGGCGTTCATCCTCTACGCCTACGGCGCCTGGTCGCTGGGCAGCTGGCAGTGGGCGCTGCCGGCCTTCATCGGCTTCGCCGCCTACGTTGCCATCTGGGTCTACCTCGGGCGCCGCGGGCGGCCGGGCGGGGCGCGGGTGCAGACCCTGGCCCGCGCCGTGCTGCCGCCGTTCTGTATCCTGATCCTCGCCAACAGCTTCCGCCAGGCCTTCGACCCTGCCTACGGACCCTACCTGGCCGCCTCCGGCGCGGTGCTCGCATTCTGCCTGCGGCCGGGGCTGCTGATCCTGCTGCGCCGGCGGCCGAGTTGCCGCGCGGCGCCGGGGTCGCCGCCGGACCTGCGGAGCCCGCGGACCTGGAAGGCCCTGCGGGCAGCGCCCTGGCTCGCGGGCGCCGCCGCCGGCGCCGCGGCCGGCCTGGCGGTCGCCGTTCCACCCTGGTTGATCCAGGGCCTGCCGCCCACACCCCTGCTGGCGGTGAGCGCCGTGGTGCTGGCGGTCTCCCTGGCGAACGCCGCCCTGGTCCGCGACGAGGGCGACCTGGAGGCCGAGGAGGAGGCCGACTTCCCCTGGCCGGCCCGCCTTTTCCTCCTCGCCTTCGCCGCCGCCGCGCTGGTCCTGGCGCTGCAATGGGCCGGCCTGGCGCCCGCCTGGCGCCCGGACCTGGCCATCTGGGGCGCCTTCCAGCCGCTGCAGGTTCATTCCTGAGCCAGCGCGCGGCGGGGCGCGACGGTTTCGTTAGTCCAGCAGCTCGACGGTGCCGGCGGCGCCGTCCATGCGGACCCTTTGGCCGGTCCGCAGCGCCGCGATCAACCCCGGGATGCCGACGATGGTCGGAATGCCCATCTCGCGGGCGACGATGGCCGAGTGCGAGAGGATGCTGCCGCGCTCGATGAGCAGGCCCGAGACCGACGGGTAGAGCGGCACCCAGCCCGGATCGGTGCGTTCGGCGACCAGGATCTCGCCCGCCAGGCTGGCGTCGTCCGCCGGCGTGCGGATGACCTTGACCGCTCCGGTCACCACCCCCGGACAGCAGGGAGTGCCCTGCAAGGCTGCCGCGCCGGGGCCGGCCCCGGCGTCGCCCGCGGGCGTGGCCCCCGCGCTGCCCGCCGCGGCGCGGCGTGGTGGCCGGCCCCGGAAGAGGTTGCGGTGGTAGGCCATGCCGAAGGTCTCGAAGCGGTCCTCGGGCCGGGCCTCGACCTCCCGGTAGCGGTCGAACTCGGCGCGGCGCAGCGCCGCCAGGCCCCGCAGGTCGGTCGTCACCGCCATGCCCTCGACGTAGTCCCAGACCTCGTCGAGCGTGAGGTAGAAGACGTCCTCCGGCGCGGCGAGGATCCCTGCCGCGGTGAAGCGCTGGCCCACGGCGCGCAGCAGCTCGCGCAGCAGGCCGTAGATGCGAGTGCGGGCGAAACGCAGGTTCTCGCGGTTCTTGACCCCCAGGCGCGCGTTGGCAAGCACCCAGCGGAAGACGGCGCGGCGCGGCAGCAGGCCCCGCCGGGCCGCCAGCGCGGCCGCCGCGCGACGCTCCGCAGCGGCGCGGATCTGGCCCTCCCGGGACTCCAGGGCGGCGACGTCGAGGGCCGCGGCGTCGCTCGCCGCGAGATAGTTGCGCAGCACCTGATAGAGGAATGCCGGCCGGTCGCGCAGCGACGGCTCCTCGAGCTTCAGCTCGTTCATGCAGCGCAGGCCGTAAAGCTCGAGGTAGCGCCGCACCGCCGCGGCCAGCTCGGCGCAGCGCGGGTCCGACGGCACCTGCGCGGCCAGCACCTCGGGAGGGCTGGCGCGCAGCAGCTCCACCACCTCCGGCCGCCGGCGCGCCGCCGCGGCCATGGCGAGCAGCATCTTGGTCGGCTCGGTGCTCTCGATGCCGCCTTCGCCGCAGATCAGATCGTTCTGCAACGACCCCGAGGCGTCGCCGCACCAGGCCGCGGCGAGCCGCTTGAGGGTGCCGTAGAAAACCATGACGAAGAAGTCGTTGACGATCGGCGCCTTCCAGTTCCACAGCAGCCGGTCCTCCATCTCGCGGTAGAGGGCCAGCAGCTCGTGCGGCGCCATGGCGCTGAAGTCGCGCGCCGACCACTCGCCATAGAGCGCCGAGAAGGACGCCTGGAAGTCGCCGACGATGCGCCGGATGTGCAGGAAGTTGCTCGCCGAGCGCAGCACCAGGCGCAGCAGCGCCGGCAGCTCGACGGTGTAGCGGTGCAGGCGCGACGGCGCCGCGGCGGTCCCTGCGGCGCGAGCTGCTCCGGCGACCGGCGCCGACATTCTCGCGTCGTCCGCCGGATCGGCGGCCGGCTCCCGCACCCCCATCATCGATTCCATGAACTTCTGGTTGTACTGATAGCCGGGGAAGAGCCGCACCAGGGCGTACCAGTTGCGGAGGTTGTAATAGACCTGGCCGCGGAAGAGTCCGAGCATGTGATCGAACACCACGCGATGGGCGCGCACCTTCCCCGGCTCGATCCCCATCACCTCGGCGAAGCAGTGATAGACGATGGCGTAGGCGCGCCGGATGAAGCTGAAGGTCATCGGCGAGGTGACGCCGGAGTAGCTCTCGATGATGTTGGAGTTGTCCCATAGCAGGCGGTTGCCGGCCGCCGGCCCAAGCTCGGCGACGGTGGTCACCGGCCGTGCCTGCAGCAGCCAGGCCCGGCCGCCCTCGTCGATCGCGAACTCGAGGTCCTGCGGGCAGCCGTGGTGCCGCTCGACCAGCAGGCCGAGCCGCGCCAGGGCGCCGACCTCGGCGGCGCTCAGACTGCTCGCCTCCTGCATCGCCGCCGGCACCGGCTCGTGGCGCAAGCCGCTGCCGTTCGCGGCGTCGAAGACCAGCCGCTCGCGCTTGCCGGCGAGGCGCCGGTCGACCTCGAGGCTCTGCTTGTCGACCACGAAGGTGTCGGCGTCGAGGCCGGCGCTGACCAGCCCCTCGCCGGCGCCGTAGAGGGCGCTGATCACGATGTCGTGGACGCTGCCGGTCGCCGGGTCGGCGGTGAAGAGCACGCCGCTGGCGCGCGCCGTGACCATCTCCTGCACCACCACCGCCACCGCGATCTCCAGCAGCGGCAGCCCCTGAGCCAGCCGGTAGGCGAGGGCGCGCTCGCTGTAGGCGGACGACCAGACCCGCCGCAACGCCAACTCGACCTCCGTCTCGCCACGCACGTAGAGGAAGCTGTCGTGCAGGCCGGCGAACGACTCGCCGGCGGCGTCCTCGCCGGCCGCCGAGGAGCGCACCGCGACGAAGGCGCCGGCGCCGATGCGCGCCGCGTGCGCCGCCGCCATCGCCGCCCCCAGGCCCGCGGGCAGCGGCAGCTGCTCGATCCAGGAGCGGACGTCGCGCGCCGCCGCATCGAGCTCGCGGACCGACGGGGACCCGGCGAACGGCGCCAGCCGCGCCGCGATGCGCCCGCGCAGGTCCGGGCCGAGCGCCGCCGCGAAGGCCGCGGTGGTGACCGCATACCAGGGCGGCACCGGCAAACCCAGGGCCTCCAGCCGGGCAAGGTTGGCGGCCTTGCCGCCCAGCCGCTCGCGCTGGCGCGCCGCGCTCGCCAGGTCGGCAACCACCAGGGCGTCGCCGGCGGCAACGGCGTCTGGCGTTCCAGGCTCGTTGATCAGCGCCATGGGGCAACGATGCCGAAGCGGCGGCCGATCTCGAAGGCGAGAATGAGATCGAAGGCGATGATGTAGATGCCGGCGAAGAGCTCCATGCGCTTGGCGCTGGCACGGCTGGTGCGGAAGCGGTAGTCGAGGAAGCCGCCGAGGCAGAGGACGAAGAGCGCCACCAGCGCGGCGTAGAAGCTGGCCGGCAGGCCCAGGTGGTGGCCCACCAGCGCCACCAGGCCGGTGTCGAGGACGCGGATGCCGAGGACGACGTAGGCGGCGCCGTAGGTGCCGAAGACGCGGGTATAGCTCTCGACGCCCTCGATCTCGTCGGCCGGCGCGCGGATCTTGCGCGACACCTCCCAGTTGGAGGTGACGCAGAAGCCCACCCAGCTGTAGACCCAGAACCAGGCCGGCGCCTGCCACGGGAAGCGGCCGGTGGCGAACGAGAACACCATCAGCGACAGCAGCGGCATGATCAGCATGTGAGAGGCGGCATAGAGCAGGAAGTGGCGCCGCAGCCAGGCGCCGGCGAAGAACTCGCGCAGCATCAGCAGCGAGAAGGCGAGCGCGACGAGCAGCGCGATGAACGCCGGCAGGCCGTTGACGGCGGCCAGCACCAGCTCGACGGCGATGGCGCCGCCGCCCAGCAGGCGCAGCTGCGCCAGCGAGACGAGGCCGCGTTGCAGCACCCGCTCGGGGTAGTGCAGGCAGTCGTCGTGATAATCCTTGTGCTCGTCGAAGACCCGCAGGTGGAAGAAGAAGCAGAACAGGGTGACGGCGCCGGCCAGCGACGAGAGGTCGTAGCGCATCGGCCGCCCGGGCGCGGTGAGGACGCGGGCGAGGAACTGGTTGGAGGAGTAGTAGGCGGCGATGAGCACGCCGTGGCCGAGCAGCGGGAAGCGCTCCGCGAGATAGGCGCGCAGCCGGCGCGGGAACGGCGACGCGAGAGTCAGTGCGGCGCCGGGGCCGGCGCTCATCGGCCGCTCCCCGCCGCGGGCCGGCGCCCGCCGGCGCTGCCGCCGCGCAGCAGCCGCCGGCGCAGCTGGGCGTAGTCGACCTTGCTGCGGTGGCGCGGATCGCGCGGCAGCGGCTGGCGGCTGAACGCCACCTCGTCGACGGCGATACCAATGCCCGGCTCCGTGCCGCCACGCCGGCCGAGCCCGGGGGCCGCTGCGGTCCCGGCCTCAGGACCGCCGCCGAGACGCGCCGCGAGCGCGGCGCGAGCGCCGGCGTCTTCCTCGCCCTCGATCACCAGCACCACCCGCTCGCCCAGCGCCTCGTCGGGCAGCCCCACCGCCGCCATGGCCTGCGCCGAGCGGCCCAGCGCCTGCGCCGCCGCCTGCTCCACGAGCTGGGGGTGCACCGCCCGGCCGGCGCGCCAGATCGTCGAGTGCACACGGCCGGCAAGCCAGAACCGGCCCTGGGCGTCGAGGCGGCCGGTATCTCCCATGCGGTGCCAGATCACTCCCTCGGCGTCGCGGATCTTGTTCTCCGCCACCGCGCCGGGATTGCGGAAATAGTCCTGGCAGACGTGGTCGCCGGCGACCACCAGCTCGCCGACCTCGCCGGCCGCCACCTCCCAAGCCGCCCAGCCGCCGTCGAGCGCCACCGGACCGCCATGGATGCGGACGACGCGCGCCCGCACCGCGGCGCACGGCGGCCCGACGCAGTAGCCGGCCACCGGCAAAGCCGCACCCGATGCGGCACCCGGCAAGACCGCACCCGATGCGGCACCCGGCAAAACCGCACCCGATGCGGCACCCGGCAAGAGCCCGACCTGGGCCGATGCTCCGCACAGGGCCAGGCGCTCCTCGGCGGTGAGGTGGGCGACCGGCTCCGCTTCGGTCGAGCCGTACACCACCACGATCTCGGTCTCCGGCAGCGCCCGCCGCCAGCGCGCCAGCTGCTCGTCGGCGACCGGCGCGCCGCCCGTCAGCAGGCGGCGCAGACGCCGCAGGGGGGCCGGGCGCGGTGGGTCGTGGCCGGGCCGCCCGCCCGCATCTTCCCCGCCGGCGCCGGCCGCCGCGATCGCCTCGGCGAGGCGGTCGAAGAACGGCGGCGAAGCCGTGCAGGTGGTCACGCCGTGGGCTTCCATCTGCGCCAGCAGCGCGGCGCCGTCGACGCGGTCGACGCGCGCGAAGTCCATCGCCGGGACGACCGAGGTGACGCCGCTCGCCAGGTTGCGCAGGGCGAAGACCGGGAACATCGTCAGGTCCACGTCGTCGGCCGCCAGCGGGAACTCGGCGGCCAGGGCAAGGTGCTGGGCGCGCAGGAAGCCGTGGGTGCGGTTGGCTCCCTTGGGCTCGCCCGAGGAACCGCTGGTGAAGGTGATCAGCGCCGGGTCGCCGGCAGCGGCCCGGAAGATGCCAGCCGCGGCCCCGTCCGCGCCGGCGCCGGCCCCCTTGCTCGCCTCGCCGCCGGTGCCCATGTCCGCATCGTCTCGGGCAGCTTCGGCGGCTCCACTCTCGGCACCCTCGCCACCCCTGCCGGCGTGGCCTGCGGCACCCTCGCTCGCCCCGGCCGCGGCGCCTGCCGCCGCCAGCTCCGCCAGAGTGCGGCCGGCCGGTAGCGGTCCCCAGCGCCGGCCGGTGGTCACCGCCAGCCGCACCCGGCGCAGTGCCGGCGAGAGCCAGCGCAACAGGTGACTGCGCGGCGTTCCCAGGTAGGCCGCGGGCGACGCGAAGGCGGCGAAGGCGGCCACCTGGCGCCAGCCGATCCAGGGATCCACGAACACCGCCACGGCGCCCAGCTCGAGCAGCGCCAGCAGGGCGACATAGAGATCGATCGACATCGGGATCATGACGATCGCCCGCTCGCCCGGCGCGAGGCCGGCCTGCCGCAGGCCCGCCGCCACGCAGCGGACGCGCCGCCACAGGGCGCCGTAGGTGATGCCCTGCTGCCGGCCGCCCGGCTCCGAGGTCACCAGCGCCGGCCGCTCGGGATGACGCCGCGCCGCCGCCGCCAGCAGCTCGATGACGTTGGCGCTACCGCCCGCGCCGCCTGCTCCACCCAAGTCACTCCCGCCCTCTCCACTCCCGCCGCCAGGCGCCGCCCCGGCCACCCTCATCGCGGCGCCGCCTGGAGCGCCATTACCGCGCCGCCTCCCCCGCCGCCGCCGTCCGTTCCACCGCCGAGCGCCCTCACCTCGCCTCCGCCCCGGTCGCCGCTATCGGCGCCAGCCCGCCGCCAGGCGCCGTGGCCAGGCGGTAGAGCAGGTAGCGGCGCAGCACGCGGCCATGGCCGCCGTCGAGACGGCCGGAGGGGTTGCCCTCCCGGAACAGGCAGTGGTGGGCGATGGTGTAGCCCTTGGACGCCGCCGCCAGGTGGCCCTGGGCCATGAGCGCGGCGGCGATGCCCGCGCGGCGGTGCGCGGCGAGCACGCCGAGGGTCTTGAAGTTCACCGCCGGCAGGCGGCCGCGCCGCCGCAGGCGGGCCGCACCGTAGCGCAGCAGCGCGCCCGGCCCGCGCCCGCCACGCAGCGCCGCCACCTCGCGGAAGCGGTCCGGAAACGCGAACAGGAAGCCGACGGGCTCGCCGCCGGGAGCCTCGGCGATCCACGCCAGGTCCGGGTCGACCAGGCCGCGGGCGCCCACGTAGAGGGCGGCGAACTCCGCCTCCGGGATCTCGGTGTAAAGGAAGTTGCCGGCGAAGATGACGCACGACAGCCGGTAGAGCACCCCCAGCTCTTCGCGGAAGCGGCGCATGTCCAGCCGCCGCAGGCGATAGCCCGCGCCGAGCGCCTGCTGCCGCCGCGGTTCGAGATGCGCGGCGACGGCCGGAAGATCGTCGACCCGCAGCGAACCGTAGCGCTCCAGCACGGCGAACCCCTGCGCCTCCCAGAGCTCGCGATAGTGCGGCGGGTTGTAGGGTTCGAGCAGGAAGGGCTCCTCGTCCCAGGGGCCGACGTTCAGGCGGTGGCGGTGCCAGGTGTCGCCGTCCATCGGACCGATGATCTCGCCGGCGCCGCCGGCCCGCAGCCAGGCGATCGCCTCGGCGAACAGCCGCGCCGCCGCCGCGCCGCCGGCCGCGCCGGCCAGCGCCTCGGCAAAACCCAGCATGCCGTAAGGACGCCCGGAGGCGTCGCGCAGCGCCGGCGACAGCCGCGCCACCAGCCGCGCCGCCGGCCGCCCGGCGACGACCGCCACCATCGCCAACTGGCGCTCCGCGAACTCCCGCCGCTCCAGGCTCGCCGCGGCGTCGCCGGGACGCGAGGCGCAGTAGCCGGGATCGCCGGCATAGACCATCTCAGGCAAGCGCAGGAACGCCCGCCGCCCCGCGGGATCGCGCACGGCGTCGAGAATGGAAAGGGTCACCGGCCCGGGATCATATCCCGCTGGCGCCGGCAGGGTGGCCACGCGCCACGGCGGCAAGCCAATGCCCGCGACGACCCTTGCAGCATCGACCGTTCACCGCACGGCCGCGCCGCGCCCGGCCGCCACCGGTCTGGCTCAGCGCCCGCGGCCCCTTCGGGCGGCTTCCCGCAAGTGGTGGCTCGCGCCGACGTCGAGATCCAGACCGGCCGCGTCGCGCCCGGCCGCCGCCGATCTGGCTCAGCGCCCGCGGCCCCTCCGGGCGGCTTCCCGCAGGCGGTGGCTCGCGCCGGCGTCGAGGTCGAGGCCGTAGATGCGCTTCAGCTCCACCACCTGGCGCAGGGTCTCGGCCCCGAACGGCGACTTGCCCTCGAAGGCGTGCAGCACGATGCCCTCCAGCAGGTCGCCGAGCGAGAGATCGTGCAGCTCCGCCAGGGCCTTGAGCACCTTGAGGATCCGCTTCTCCATCCGGACGCCCGTCTGCACCCGCTCCACCTCGACGGTGGCACTTCCGGCGCGACCTCTGGCGCTGACCATCTCTTCGAGCCTCCTCTCGGTAACGATCTCGACTTCCCTTCCTCGCTCGAATCTACCAATGTACCAACCATAGAGCCACACCCACTCAAGATCTCTTGACATCTATCTTGGTACATTGGTACCATATCAACACCGGGCGCGACCCATCGCTCCACCTGCCCCCACCGCGCCCTGCCACTCGAAGACCTGAGAGGAGCCACCTCTGGACATCGGAATCTTTCAGCTCCTGCCAGCGCCCGGAACGCTTTCCGACCGCGAGGTGATCGAGCAAGCCCTCTGGGAGGTGGACTGCGCCGAGACCGGCGGCTATGACAGCGTCTGGATCGCCGAGCACCATCTGGCGTCGTTCGGGCTCGTCGGCGCGCCATCGGTCTACGCGGCGGCGGTGGCGCAGCGGACGCGGCGGGTGGGGATCGGCTATGCGGTCGCCGTCCTGCCTCTGCATCACCCCCTGCGGCTCGCCGAGGAGATCGCCTGGGTGGACAATCTGAGCCAGGGCAGGGTGCTGGTTGGCGTGGGCCCGGGCTTCAGCCCCTACGAGCTCGGCGCCTTCGGCGTGCCGCTCGACGAGCGCCAGGCGCGCCTCGAAGAGGGGACCGCGATCCTGCGCGCCGCGCTGTCGCAGCCGAGCTTCAGCCACGCGGGACGTTTCTGGAACGTTCCCCGGGTGACCCTGCGGCCGCGCCCCTACCGCGGCTCGTCTCCGCCCTTCCTGCGCGCCAGCTCGGGCCCGGAGTCGCTGCGCCAGGCGGCGCTCGACGGCGTGCCGCTGCTGCTCGGTCTCAAGCCCACCGCGCAGATCGCGGAATGCATTGCCGCCTACCGTGCGTGCCGCTCGGCCCTCGGCCTGCCCGCGGCCACGATCGACCGCGAGGTCGCCGAGTTCCGGGTCCTCCGCCGCGTCGCCTTGGCGTCCAGCGACGAGGAGGCGCTGGCCGACGCCCGCCAGGCGCTACGTTGGGAGAACGCGGTCGGCAGCCGGGTCCACGGCGGCGGCGGTGGCGGTAGCGATGGCGAGAGCGACGCCCACGACGGTGCTGCCGCCAGGCTCGCCGGCGGTTCGGAGGCCCATGATCTACCCGCGGTGACGGGCGGCTGCATCGGCACGCCGGAGACCGTCCTGCGGGAGCTCGCGGAGCTTCGCGGCCTGGGCCTCCGCCACGTCATCGCCTGGCTGAACTTCGGCGACCTGCCCTACGCGAAAGTGCGGCGCTCGATGGAGCTGATCCGGCAGGAGGTGATCCCCATCCTCCGCCAGGCTCACCGCTCGTCGTCCAGATACTCCTCCGGGACGTCGTCCTCGGGCACCTGGCGGGTCGTCACCTCTCCTTGATCGGCGTTGGGGGCGTTCTCGACGCCGCTGATCACGCCGGCCTCGAAGGCCTGGCCTTCTTCGAGCAGCTCCTCGACGCTCTCCGGGCCGGCAAGCTCGTCCCGTGACAATCCCGCGGTGTCGCCGGCCTGACCGCCGGCCTCGGGACCAAGGCCTCGCGCCGAAGACCGCGGACGGGCCTCGAACAGCCCGGTATCCCGCGGGTCTTGCGGATCAGGCTCGATCGGAGCCGCTTCGCCGAGGTCCTCGGCCATTTCCGGGTCCATGCCCTCGCGTTCGGCCCGGCGCGTGCCGTTGCGGGCGCTGTGCTTCCCTTCCTGGTGCTTCCCCTCTGCCATGGCGACACCTCCACCGCCAAGAGTATGGCAAGCCTCGTGCCACCTGGCGCCGGCCGGCCCGGCTACTGAAGAGCGTCGACGCGGGAGCCACCTGGACGAGGGGCGGCAGGGGCCTGCCGATCCGCTCGCTGCCCGCCGCCGGCGGCAGCCGGCCTCCCCCGGCGTCGGGTGGTGGCGGCGCGCCATGCCGTCGAGAAGCTTGCGGCATCGACAGCGTGGCCCGCCGGCGGCTACCATGCCGCCAACGCTTCGCGCCATCGAGAGGTGTGCATGGCCGACCGCTCGCAGAAGATCTCGCGCCGTTCGCTGCTGGGCGGGCTCGCCGCGGCAAGTCTGGCCCCGCGGCTCGCCACCGGCGGGGAGGATGCGAAGCTGCGGCCGGCGGCCGCACCGGCAACGGCCGCACCGGCAGGGGACGCACCGGCGGCAGGCGCACCGGCGGCGGACGCCTCAGCAGCAGGCGCACCAGCAGGGAACGCACCGGCAGCAGGCGCACCGGCGGGCGCTCGGCCCGCGGCGGCGGCGCCGGCGGACACCCGGCCCGCGGCGACGCCGCCGACGATCGCGGTGGTCGGCGCCGGCGCCTTTGGCGCCTTCACGGCTCTCGCGCTGCGGCGGCTGGGGGCCAGGGTGACGCTGCTCGACGCCTGGGGTCCGGGGAACGCGCGTGCCAGCTCAGGCGGCGAGACACGGGTGTTGCGCGCCGTCTACGCCGACAAGATCTACGTCGAGCTGGCGGCCAGGGCCTTCGAGCGCTGGGCGGAGTTCGAGCGGCTCACCGGCCGCACCTTCTTCCATCCGACGGGGGCTCTCTGGATGGTGGTGGCCGGCGGCTCCGACCTGGTGGCCAGGGCGGCCGAGAACCTGCGGGCGGTGGGCTTCCCCTACAGCCGGCTCGAGACCGCCGAGGCGGCGCGGCGCTTTCCCCAGATCTCCTTCGCGGGCGTGCGCTGGGCGCTGTGGGAGGAACGGGCGGGCTTCCTGCTGGCGCGCCAGGCTTGTGCCGCGGCGGTCGAGGCGCTGATCGCCGCTGGCGGCGAGATGCGGCTGGCGCGGGTCGAGCCCGGTAGCGTCGCCGCGGGCCGCATGCAGGCGTTGCGCCTGAGCGACGGCTCGCGGGTGAGCGCCGACGCCTACGTCTTCGCCTGCGGCCCCTGGCTCGGAGCGCTGTTCCCCGGCGTGCTCGGCGCCAGGATCGCGCCGACCAAGCAGGAGGTGTTCTTCTTCGGCACCCCGGCCGGCGATCCGCGCTTCGAGCC
>Ga0210405_10000831_pt1 | contig 38188 bp, 25 predicted proteins | sample IncBWH11MmetaG_FD_155492 | JGI IMG/M metagenome (GOLD analysis project Ga0210405, IMG submission 155492) | Forest soil microbial communities from Barre Woods Harvard Forest LTER site, Petersham, Massachusetts, United States - Inc-BW-H-11-M | ecosystem: Environmental > Terrestrial > Soil >... | reverse complement strand
ATCTGATGCAGTCCTCACTGCGTTTCGCAACCATAACATGACAAAGGATGGTGCGGCGACGCCGCGCGACGTAATGGTCGCGCTGACCTATGGGTTGGAACTGGTGCGCCATGGCGCAATGTTAGTTGCATTCGAAGGACGTCCGCAGCTGGCAAATCGCGCCGCACTGGCGATTCTGGGGAAAAAAGACGGACTTTCCATGGCAAGAACGGGCCTGGTAGCCGAGCGGACCGCCGACACGAAATTGCTGCAGAAGCTGCTGCAGGAGGCTATCAGGAATCCGGAGTTGGGTGAGCCCAAAGACTCACCGATCTCTCTGCCTCGCAAATCCACTCACCATGCACTCATCGTGCGGGTTGTGCCGGGGCCAGGTTTAGAGTCGTGGCCAGGTACCGAACAACGCACCGCGCTGATGAAGATGTATGACCAGGATATGGGCCTGGCAGTCGATGCGGGAGTGCTGGTTCGACTCTACGGGTTAACACGAGGCGAAGCGGCGCTTGTAGAGCACCTCGTGCAGGGCAAGTCGATTGAAGACGCAGCGGCAGAACTTTTCATCAGCCCCCACACGGCAAGAACTCACCTCAAACGCGTGTTCATGAAGACCGACACCCACCGGCAGACCGAACTTGTGGTGCGAATACTCTCGGCTGTTCTATAAAGCACTTCGCTTCTTGGCGCGAACGCCCATTTAGATTCGTCCCACAGAAAATTTTCCAAGTGCCGGACCTCCTCGCCAAAGTTTTTCCTAACGTGGAAAATCACATCCACCGAAATACCTCATTTGGGGGATTACACGCCCCTCGCAATGCAAGATGATGCTTTAGAAATGAGCACAAGTATGCAGACTTGGGTTCTTCAGAAAGACGAATTTCAGGGAAACGTCAGATTGAGTTCGCAGCGACGCCACAATTTTTACCAATACTCCCTTTGGCGCGCACGCACTGGTGAACACCTTTTCGACGGCGTGGCCGGCGACCTGGCCGAAGCCATGGACACGATGCATGCCCACATCGATTACATGACCGCAGGAAAGGGACCAGCCTCAGGGAAGTAGTTTTACCGTCCTATGAAACCAATTCGACTTGCGCAAGCGGCTCCCGACAGTAAGACGGCTGCAACCAATACCGAGAGATTCGACGTGATTGATCTCGGCCCATTCGACAACAACCAGAACGATGTGCTGGCGCTCAACGATGTCGCTCAGTGTGCCGGTGTAACTCTGAATCGAGAAACCGGCCGCATTGAAGCGTTCCTGCAGGAAAAGGACTCTCGCCAAATGTTGGGAACCCTGGGAGGGTCGTTCAGCATCGCTCGCGACCTTAACAACAACGGCGAAGTCGTAGGAGGATCGTTGACCGAAGGCGACGAAAATTTCCACGGCTTCATCTATCGCGATCATCGCCTGCACGACCTGAATGAGTTCCTTGATCCAGGAACCGGCTGGGAGCTGATCCAGGCTCTGGGAATTAACAATCACGGAGAGATCATCGGAATCGGCTCATGTACCGGTCAGGATCGTATCGTCCTGCTCCGGCCGAGAACGTAGGCATCATGGCAAAGGCTCTGGTTGCGCCTTGTGACGAGGGAACCAAATGTCAGCGAAGCGGCACGTGTCAAACCGGGGAAGCTGTGCATTCAAGTTTTCAGACCGGGATGCGATTTGTGTATTGGCGGCTCTCCTGCTCTTAGGCGGGATGGTTTATGCGACCCCGATTTCGAGCGTCGGACGCACCAAATTGCAAGACTCCGAGCAGGTAGCCAACCTTCCGACTAACCAATCTGTGACGCCTTTGGGTTCTGCTTCAAGCGCCGTCCCGACTGGTCTCAAGCCGGACACTTCGGTATACTCATCCAGAGACGGCAGTTTCTTCGCCAACAATCGATACACTACCGTCAACGTTCCCGAGCCTCAGTCCCTCGTGCTTGTTGGAACCGGTCTGCTGTCGATAGCTGGGTTGATCCGTCGGCGGTTATTGCGTTGAGTAGTTGTCGCAGTGGATACGGAGCCAGGTCAATGGCGATGAACGGTATTCGAAATGTGATCCAACGCGTGGCCTTCCAGTTTGCGATATTGCTGCTGTCGACCATGGTGGCAACAATACCAGCACTTGCTGAGCACTCATCCTCTTTGCGCAAGATCCAGCAAGATGCCGCCGGCAAGGAGTGCAGCCGTGCGGGCATGCCTTGTTCCACCGCTTTGACTCCGGACTCATCCAAGTCGAAATCCGCGAGCACACAGCAGAAGCTCGACCAGATCGAACGTCAGAGCGTCAATTCCATCAAAAGTACACAAGCGCGCGTAAACCCAAAAACTGCGCCTCAACGTCCGGTGGTCGCCCGCGGTACGGAGCGACAATCGTCGATTAATTTCTCATATCACACCCCGTTGGCAGGCGGAACCCGCACTGGACCACGGTAGTTTGTCGTCTTCATTCCGAACGATTCCGCGTCAGAGCCACTTGACAATCTCCCGTCATTAGCCTCTAAGATGTGAATCTCTTGCAAAATGGACGTATAATTCTCGGTAAGCCAGTCTGTGGACTTTAGCTTCCCAAAAAGGTGCTTTCCCATGATGTCGCGCAAATTTCTTTCTGGTTTATTGCTCGCTTTCCTGACGCTGTCAATGTGCTCGCCGCTGCTCTTCGGGCAGACACAGAGCGCGGCGAAGCCGAAGCCTCGAGTGGTGGTGGTCGGAGTAAATGGGATGGAACTCGACGTTATTCGTCCCTTGCTGCTGCAAGGCAAGATGCCGAACCTTTCCGGCGTGATCAAGAAAGGCGCCTATGGCAAGCTGCGCACGGTTTCCGCTCCAAACTGCCCGCGCGTCTACAGTACGCTGTTCACCAGCACGAAGCCTGAGGAGCACGGCGTCAGCGGTTTCATCGTCGGCGGCATCACGGCAAACACCAACATGCTGAAAGAAGAACCCATTTGGTCGGTGCTTTCGAAGCACGGCGTAACCGTTGGAATGGCCAATGTTCCCGCCACTTTTCCCGTCATGCCGGTGAATGGCTACATGATCAGCGGCATGCTTACGCGCGGAAAGAATTGTGAGGATGGCGTCCTGTGTGCTCCCAAGCTCTCTGAAGTGGAAGGTGGCGAAGCTGTCTATCCTCCCACGCTGAAAGCTGAGTTACTGAAAAACGTCGGTGATTTCTACATCGATTGTGAACGGATGCCAGCAGCTGCGGATTTGAAGGGGCATGAAACCGAGGTGATCGATGCCTGGCTGCATAAAGTCCAGCTCATCCGCGATCAGCAAACTCATCTCTTCGACTACTTACTGGAAAACCATCCCACGGAGTTCACCTTCCTGGCCCAGTCTTGCGAAGACCGGACCGGGCATTGGCTTTATCCCATCGCACCTTACAATGCGGGCTACAATCCCAAAATCAACGGAGTGCGCACGGAGGCGTTCCCGGACCAATACGTTGCCTTCGATAAAGTGCTGGGCGCAATCCTGAAGCACACGGACGAGAATACCTACGTCATCATCGTTTCCGACCACGGCATCAAGCCGCTGCGCGAGTTCGAAGAGACCGACCCGCACGCCCACATGGACCACGAGAAAACCACGCCAGTCATCGCGAAGCATGACTTTGCCGATGGCGACGACGTCCCGGGTTCGTTTTTTGCGATGGGCCCCGGCATCAAGCATGATCTGCGTTTGATGGGATTTGAAGCCTCCGTCTATGACATTACGCCAACCATCCTGCACATCTATGGCATTGAGCAGCCCAGCCAAATGCGCGGTCATGTGCTGACGGAAATCTTCGAGGCTTCGGACAACAAGGTGGCGCAGAACTAACCAGCAATCTCAGGGCAGATCAATTTAAGAGGCGCTTTTCGGCACCTCTTTGTTTTAATTCTTGTCTCTTGTCGAGTGCGGAGTCGTTTTGTGCGCGCGCAGAAACTGCGCCCGATCTTCGGCCTGCTTTGCGTCCGCTTTCTTTCCCAATCCAGAGTAAGCCTTCGCCAGCAATTCAAAGATCTCTGCGTTGTTCGGCTGAGACTTGGTGAGCGCCTGAAGTTGCTTCACGGCCTCGGCAAAGTTACTCTCCGCGACTTGTGAGCTCGCGAGACCGACATGCGCCTCGACGCTGTCCGGTTTCAGAAGTAAGGCAGCTTCCATCTGATCCTCTGCAGCCTTCGGATTGTTCAACGCGAAGTATACCCGCCCCAGAAGCAAGCGCGCTTGGAATTGTCCTGGCATCATTTTCAGGCTGGCCTCCAACGCATCCCGTGCGCCGGCAAAATCATGCGTTTTCACTAAGGCCTGACCTTCGAAGAACGCTGCAGTCGCGTCATTTGGACGTACTTCGAGAGCGGCCTTCAAATGCTGCGCGGCTGCCACATGGTCCCCAGATTTTAATTCCAATTCACCAAGCTGCCGCAACGCGGTTGGCGACTTAGGATCAAGCTGCAGAACTTTCTCCAGCGCCGCGCCGGCATCCGCCTCGCGATCGTCCTCGGACGCCATCATTGCCGAGTGCAGAAGGTTCTGCTCCTCAATCTTGTCCTTGGGATCGGGCAACATCGAAGGCTCAGGAACGTCGGTTGCGCTCCCCACATCCGCCCGGCCGAGATAACCCAGCGCCTTCAGTTCGTCGATCGTTCCCTGCGCGACCACGCCTTTGGAAGCCTCGGATGGAGGCGTCTTCGCCCGCAGTTCGGCCAGAATTCCGCGAAACTTCTGCACCTGCGAATTCCACGGCTCGTATCGATTATCCAGTTCGGCCGCATCCGTGCGCAGGTTGTAGAATTCCGGACGCGGCGCCTCGATGAACTTGACCCCGTCCGCGCGCACAGACCGCAGCGGCGCCCATCCAAAACGCATGGGATAATCCGTTTCTCCGAATGCAGTTCGTGAAGGCAGCTCTATGCCAGCAAAATACGACGTCATCGATTCGCCGTCTAGTTGCAGAGGGGTTGCAGCAGCGCCTACGAGATCGAGCACCGTCGGAAGAATGTCTGTGGTCCGCACCTGAGCATCAATAACGTTAACCTCGTGCTGGCCGGATGCGCGCTTCGGCAACTTTAAGATCAACGGAACATGCGTCGTCGAATCGTATAAAAAGATTCCGTGCGTGTCTTCGTGATGCTCTCCCAGTCCTTCGCCGTGATCCCCCACAACCACGACGAGCGAGCGCTCATATCGTCCATGGGTCTTCAGATACGCGACGAAGTTTGCGAGCGCTGAATCGGCGTAGGCGATTTCACCGTCATACAAATGACCTTTGTAAATCCGCGAATAGGGCGCGGGAGGCTCATAGGGATCATGAGGATCATACAGGTGCACCCAAACGAAATGCGGGCCCGCCGGATGCGCGCCGATCCAAGCCTCCGCACGCTGGACGACATCCATGCCGCGTCGTTCAACGCGACCCCAACGCGACTTCGCGTGTGAATGCTCGGGAAAGTTATCGTAAAAATCGAACCCTCGATCCAAACCCGGAGCCAGACTCTTACTGTCGAGAATCACCGCGCCGATAAACGCCGCAGTGTGGTAACCCTGCCGGTGCAATAGTTCCGCCCAGGTCGGATGGGTTGAGGACAAAAGCACAGCAAAATCCGTAACCCCGTGCGAACTAGGAAGTAACCCGGTAAGAATACTGGTGTGCGATGTGTTGGTGATGGGGCTGGGGGTGAAGGCCTGAGTGAAGCGGATTCCATCTTTCGCCAGACCGTCGAGCGCTGGCGTCTCAATATTTTGGTAACCGTAGCAGTGGACGTGATCGGCTCGCAGAGTGTCGATGGTCACCAGGAAAACATCTGGCTGCCGCGCTTTCGTCTGTGCGAATCCATTCGTACCCAGGGTCGCAAGAAAAAGAATCGCAAGAAAGCAGAAGAACAGCGGACGATGAGAGAGCTTCACGGCCATTCAGACTAGCATAGTCGCAGCGTGGTAGTGGGTCAGTATCTTGCTGACCCACTACCCGCAGCGTCCATCGAGCAGCGTCGGTCGTATGTCGGGGTATAATCCTCTTTGTCCATGGCCTTTCTCCGTCGGTTTGCATTCCTGTTAATCGCTACCTCGGTTCTCGCCTTCGCCCAACGACCGGCCGAGGTAAAACCCGCGCCCAACGTGGTGTTTATCACCATCGATACGCTGCGGGCTGACCACCTGGGATGCTATGGCGATAAGCAGATTCACACTCCGAACATCGATGCACTGGCTTCCGAGGGTGTGCGCTTCGAGCGGGCTTACACTCCGGTTCCTGTGACTTTGCCTGCACATACTGTAATCTTCACCGGCACTTATCCCATGCTAAGCGGAATGCATGACTTCAGCGGAAATAAGCTGAGTCCCAGTCAACCGACTCTTGCGTCCGTGCTCGAAGAGCATGGATATGTCACTGGAGCTGTGATCGGCTCGGCCGTTCTCGACTCGCGCTTTGGACTCAACCAAGGTTTCGATTTTTATTACGATCATTTCGATTTCAACCGCTTGCAAGAGTCTAATCTCGAAGAGATGAAGCGACAGGGCGGTGCTGTAGCCGATACCGCTTTGGACTGGCTTAGCAAGAATCATCAGAAGAAATTCTTTCTGTGGATGCACCTCTACGACCCGCACTATCCCTATCGGCCCCCTACTCCCTACAGCGAACAATACAAAGATCGTCCTTATGATGGGGAAATTGCTTTCGCCGATGCTCAGGTTGGACGGCTCATCACTTTTCTTAAAGCTAAGGGCCTTTATCGCAACACGCTGATCGTGCTTGTAGGCGACCACGGAGAAAGTTTGGGCGAACACGGTGAGAAGACTCATGGCTTTTTCATCTACAACGCCACTCTCCACGTGCCAGCGATTGTTTGTTTGCCCGGAGTTCCGCGAGCCAGAGTTGTGCCAGAAATAGTGAGCCTCGCGGACCTCATGCCGACGGTGCTTCACGTCTTGAAGATCGATGTGCCTTCGCAAGTGCAAGGCGTCAACTTGTTGCCGATAATGATTCCGAACAAATCGGAGGAATCCCGCAACCTCTACGCGGAGACCTTTCTGCCGCGCCTGCACTTTAACTGGAGCGAACTGAGAGCGGTCGAAACGGAAAAGTATCAATTTATTGACGCTCCGAAACCTGAGCTCTACGACTTATCCCAAGACCCAGGTGAAATGCATAATTTATACGCGGATAAGAAAGCGGTAGCGGAGGAATTGCGCGCTCGCCTCGCCAAGTTGATAAGCCAATACAGCGCTGGGCAGGAACTGGCTGAGAAAACCGGCCTGGACCCCGCGCTGATGGAACGATTGAAATCCCTAGGATACGCGGGCTTTTCTGGAGGTGGCAATCCCACGATCACCGACCGTTCCTTGCCTGATCCGAAGGATCGCATTGAGCTATACGATCTGATTTCAGATGCCATCGCCGAGAGTCAGCACGGGGAATATCAAGGTTCTGCGGAAAAACTCCGTGCTGCGGCTAAGACCGAGCCGAGATCCGTTCCGGTGCATTACCTGTTAGGGCTCGACTACTACCGTCTGCACGAATTCGACCACGCAGTGGAAGAGCTTCAACGAGTTCTGCAGTTGAGCCCCGACTATTCGCTTGCGGTTTTCAATTTGGGGCTTGCCTATGCGCGTACCGGCAATCTGGACCAAGCAATACAGATGCTGAAACACGCTCTGGATCTCGACGGCACTAACTTCTCCGCAGCCTATAATCTGGGTGCGGCTTACACGAAGAAGCAGATGATTCCAGAGGCTGTAGCAGCGTTTCAGCAAACGATCGCCATTGCTCCGCAATATGCTGCGGGGCATCGCGCCCTGGGCGAATTGCTGCTTTATCAGGAACAAGTTGACGACGCGCTCGCGGAACTGCGAGCTGCTGCCGAACTGGATCCTCAGGACGCAGGCACGCACGCGTCCTTAGCGAAAGCGCTGTCGGCAAAAGGGATGAGTGCCGAAGCTGATGAAGAGATGCGAAAAGCCCAGCAATCTCGGCCGCAGTAATCAGTTTTGAAGGCAACCGTTGAGATCTAAAACAAGAGCGAATTTGCAATGGCACCGCGGCATTGTGCTGATGGCATGTGTCATCGCGCCATTCGCCTACGCACTCTCGGCAACGCCTCCGCAGCCGCACAAAGCTGCGACGAATGTAATTCTCATTACTATCGACACTGTCCGCGCCGACCACCTGGGCTGCTACGGAGCGAAGGACATTCAGACGCCGACGCTCGATGCGCTCGCGCACGACGGCATTGTCTTTGAACATGCTATCTCACAAGTACCGCTGACCTGGCCTTCCCACGCCGTTATCCTCACCGGCTTGTATCCTTTTCAAAATGGTGTGCAGGATTTCACAGGACAGCCGCTTGAAGCACGATTCCGTTCAGTCGCGCAGGCTTTCGAACAGCACGGATACGCGACAGGGGCCGTAGTCAGCGCTTTCGTGCTCGACCGCAGCTGGGGACTGGCGCGCGGATTCAACTTCTATGACGACGCGTTTTCTCCGGAAGCATTCGCTAACCGTGACCTGGGCCTGGTGGAACGCCGGGCCGGCGAAAGCGTGACTCGCGCATTAGCCTGGCTGCAAAAGAACCCGCGAAGGCCGTTCTTCTTCTGGCTGCACCTCTACGACCCGCATAGTCCTTACGCTCCGCCGGAGCCTTGGCGGACGCAATATCAAAATCATCCTTATGATGGAGAGATTGCCTACGCCGATCACGAACTCGGCCGGGTCATCACCTGGCTGAAGCGCAATCGGCTTTACGATCCGAGTTTGATCGTGTTCCTTAGCGATCACGGTGAATCGCTGGGCGAACACGGCGAGCAGGAGCACGGATATTTTGTCTACAACTCGACGGTGCATATTCCTCTGATCGTCAAACCGCCGGCTGAAAGCGGATTTCGGCCGGGCCGCGTGTCGCGGGCGGTAGAGACGACTGCCATCGCTCCTACATTGCTCCGGCTGGCTGGGATTCACAACCCCATTGAGAACGAGATACGCTCCCATAGTCTTCTCGGAGTCGACGCCGAAGACGAGGCTTATAGCGAGACCTTTTATCCCTTCAGTTCTTTTGGCTGGAGTCCGCTGCACGCTTTGCAGACGAGTCGTTACCACTATATTGACGCACTGAAACCCGAACTGTACGACCTGGCAGCCGACCCGGCGGAGAAGACTAATCTAGCCGCGCAGCAACCCGCAACTGCGGCGGTCCTGAAAGAAAAACTGACTACAAGACTGCGAGACCATCCCTTTACACCCGGCCAGAGCGATAGCTCTGAGCTAAGCCCTGACGCTTTGGAGAAGTTGCGCGCTCTGGGTTATGTCGCGTATCGTTCGCCCGTCTCTCCAGAGGCATTGGCGGCCGGCTTGCCTGATCCAAAAGATAAACTGTGGGAGTTCAATTCGATCCTCCAGGCCGAAGACGCTTTGCGCGCGAACGATGTCGCCAAAGGAAAATCTTTGCTGCTGCAGGTGCGAGAGAAAGATCCTACGATGTATGTGGTGCCTTTCATCCTGGGAGAAACTGCACTGGGCGCGAAGGATTGGGATGAGGCCTCGGAAGAGCTTAGAAAATGTCTGGAGCTTAATCCGCACTTTGACCAGGCGATGTTAGGGCTGGCCCGTGCGCTTATCTTTCAAGGCAAGCGCGAGGAAGCGAAGGATTGGGCGCAGAAAGCCATACAGTTCAATCCGGAGAATTATCGCGCATGGTATCAGCTTGGTTTCATTGACTCGCGAACCGATAAACAAGCTGCCATCGTTGACTATGAGAAAGCAATCTCTATCCAGGGAAATTTCGCTCCGGTACGCCGCGATCTGGGACTACTCTACTTCGGGCAGCACAACTACGCCGAGGCGGTGAAGCAGCTAAGGAAGGCAGCAGAACTGGGGATGAACGATGCTCCGCTCTATAATTTTCTCGGCATCTCCTACAGCCACAGCAATCAGTTTTCGAAGTCGATCACAAGTTACAAGAAGGCCCTGAAGCTTGATCCAAGTTTGGCGGACGCGCACTTGAATCTTGGTTATGCATATGAGCAGCTAAACCAGAAAAACAATGCTGCCCGCGAATACCAGCGAGCCTGCGAGTTGAAGGCTGACTTGTGCGGCATAATCAAGCAACATGCCACGAGTGGGCGCTAGTTTGGAACGGGCGCGGCGGATAAGCTGGAAGATGCACTGAGCCGTTGTAGTAATTGTTTGGCCTGTGGGCTGAATGAGCTGTCGGGGAAGGCGCTTACAAATTCCCGCAGAACAGAGGTTGCATCTTCTTTTCGTCCTTGTTTAAGCAGCAGGTTTACAAGTTGCAAGCGCGCCTGCACCATCATGGCATCCAGTTGGATCGCCCGACGCAGAGCGTTCTCTGCCAGGGGGAATTTGCCGAGGCGCAAATTCAAGGAGCCCAGTAAGAACTGCGCCAGAGCGGAGTCCGGCTGGCGGCGTAACCCTTCATCCAGAAACTGCTGCGCCTCGGCTAATTGATTGGAGAGCATGTAAACGTTGCTCAGGTTGAAATAGGCGTCAGCATCGCTCTGATTGAGACGCACCACTTCCTCAAACTCTCTGCGCGCAGCGAGAAGATCCGATTTGCTCAGGTAATCAGACCCAAGATTATTGTGCGCCGCGTAGAAGCTGGGCGCCATGGAAACCGCCTTCTGGTAATGGCGAATCGCGTCGTCCGGCTTGCGTTCCCGGTCGGCAGCCAGGCCCTTTTCAAACTCTTTAACTGCGCGTTTGGGGAATTGAACCGAATATTCCCTGGCGTCGATCATATTAGGATTAGAACCGGAGGTCTCGGCCGGTGTTGTAGAAGCAACATTTTTCTTTTTGGGTATCAGCGTGATATCCATGAAAACGGTTGGAGAGAGTGTCATCGAATCGATCACGGCTAGCCGGCGCACTGGTTCATAGGTTTCGTCGTTCATCACGACGTAGTAGGGATCCGGATGGAGGCCGTGAAAGCCGAAGGTGCCGGAGGAATCCGTATAAACGCTGTCAGTTGGTGCGCCGCGCAGTTCGAGCGACACCAACACCGGTTGTGGCGGAGTATCCCCCCGAACGACCCGGACATGGCCCACGATTGAACCAAGTGTTTGCTGCTGTGCGGGAGACACAGAACATAGAATCAATAATACGGATAAGGCGCTAAGCGGAAAAGGAATGGCCCTGGAAATCCTGTAGTGACCAAGCATGGAACCCCCAACATGAAACAGGGCTTGTTCTGACCAAGCAGAACAAGCCCTATCATACCCCCGTTGCGGCGACTCTAGAACGACAACTTCAAGTCGAACTGCATGTTGCGTGCGTTGAGCGTGCCGGCGGCTTGACCGAAATTACTGAATGTGAGGTGGTTAGTCGCTCCGCCGCCCGTTGTCGCCAGCAGGAAGTTAGGTCGGTTGAAAACGTTGAACGCCTGCCACTCGAACTTGAGGTGGTAGCGCTCGGTCAGGTTGAAGGTCTTGCCCAACGTCATGTCTGCCGTGAATTGGCCCGGGCCCTCGAACTGATTGCGCCCCAACGAGCCAATGCAACCGAGACAGGGAGCAGACAGCACTGGCAAGCCTGATTGACTCGGACTCCCCGAGCATCCAGCCATGATTCCACCATGATTGGTGCCTCCGGGACACCAGCCTGTCTCCCACGTGGAGCGGGACGGGCTGAACTGCGCAATGCTGCTATTCGGTCGATCGTTTCTTCCATGGTCAAGGTTAAAGTCGCCACCCGAGTTGGTGCAATTCGCAGCTACAAAGGGAACAGCGAAGCAGCCGGTGAGGGCACCTTGTGTGGGGTCGGAATTACCCGAGAGATGGGGGGCTGTCGAGATATAGGGCGACCAGTGCGCTCCGGTCTGCATAGCCCAGATACCGCTATACTGCCAACCTCCCAAAACGGCGCCTTTGAGGCCTTGAAGGTGCTGTCCGGGTAGAGCGTAGACATAGTTAAGGACGAGCCTGTGCCTGATGTCGAACACCGAGTTCCCACGATCAAGCCCCGGAAGGGTCTGGTCCGTGGAGTAGCCGTCTCCGCCGGAAGCGCCGCTGGCTGTCGTTGCTCCGCTGTGCCAAGTCGAGCCTTCGTCAATCGAGTGGCTATAGGTATAGCTGACATTAAATAGCAGACCATGCCCCATCTGCTTCTTGGCCGAGACCTGCAGCCCGTTGTAGGCGGAGTTGACCGCATTCTGCCAGTTGCGCAGGGTGCCAAAGTTCGGGTTCGGACGACCGCCGAGCCCGGTCAAAACCCGCCCTAAATTATCTGTAATAGTCGCACCAACCGGCAGCAGAGAGCCCGGGGACCGATTTATATCCTCGGCGCGGAACAGCTTGTGGGAGATGGTGCCTACATAATCGACCTCCAGCACAAGCTTGGGAGCAACTTCCCTCTGTATGCTGAAGAAATCGTTGTAAACATAAGGATCGCGAATCCCCTGCGGCAGGACGATGCCGGTGAGGTTCGCAAAGTCAGGATTGAAACCCGCCCAGCCGCCAATGTTGCCCGTCGCTTGGGCACCTGTGCCCATGCCAGGATTTGTTCCAGCCCCAAGGTAGGTAGGCGTCACACCGGGAGTTTGCGTACAGCTCGACGCGGTGCAGGTACTGGGTCCGTAAATCACTGTGTTATTTCCACCGTTGAGGGCGTCTTGGGCCGAATTGAAGGAATAGAAGGGCGGATCCCATCGGGAGTTAGAGAGCGGATTGTAAAGGGTGCTTTCGTAGGATACGCCGAAACCGCCGCGCAATGAGGTCTTACCGTCGCCGAATACGTCCCATGCAAAGCCTACGCGCGGACCAAAATCGTTGTGGTCAGGAGCACCAAGGGTCTTGGATGGGGCAAATCCTCCACCGCATTCCGAAGCTAGGATCACCTCGCTCGGATTAGCCGGAGCGCAACCCGGCGTTGTGGCATTTTGTACCTGCTGAGCGATACCTGCGCCCGAGCCGAGAATGAAGGTGGTCGCCAAGTTGTTCTCTTCAACGTGGCGCGTAAAGATGTCGTAGCGTATGCCTAAATTGAGGGTCAGGCGTTTCGACACTTTCCAGTCATCCTGGAAATAGGTGCCGAATTCCAAATTACGCCAGTGGCGAATGTTATCCGACAACTGCGCCGGCGAGTTGGTGATGAAACCCGGATCCACACCGGCAGCCTGCCCGGCTGGGGCATCGGCAGCGAAGTAAGCGGGATCGAACATCTCATAAGAAGGACGGGCCACGTTGAATTCGCTGTTTTCGAGGTTGCGCTTGACGTCTACGCCGACCTTAATGCTGTGCTTTCCATGGCTGATCGAAACCATGTCTCCGTAGCTATAGTCGTGCTCTTTGAAGAACTGCGGATAACCGCTATAGGAACCGAAGCCGGTCGTACCGTCGTCGAAGTAGATCGATGGCACACCTGGTTTGGAGGTAACGATTCCAAGGTTATTCTGCGTATACCCGATGCGCGCCTCGTTAATAATGGTCGGAGAAATTGTTCTTACGTAGCTAAGCTGCCCATTGGGATCGAAATTTCTGGTGGGATTGGTAAACCCACGAGCGCAGGCGGCATTGCAGTTTCCGAAGGTATCCGTAGAATGAAACCAATTGAACTGGATAAACGTACGGTTGTTGGTATTCCAGTTGTAGTCCAAACGAGCGGAAGCTTCGTTTCCATTAAAGAGATTCCCCAACGATTGAGTCTGTGAACCGAAGATCGCAACGCTGCTGTTTTCAAACGACATCACGTTGCCGGCTGAAGTTGGAGTGCTGCGATCACCAACCGTCCCGACGAAGGCAGCCGCTGGCGTGTTGCCACAACCCATGCCCTGCATCTCAGCGAGTTCCGCGGAGGTAACGCCAAAAATAGGTTGCAGCCGGGTGCCGATATTACCAAATCCGGTCGGATAGCTCTTGTCACAGAGCCGGGAGGTCAAGTCACCACCGAAGTAGGAGAGGATCGATGACTGCTCACTTCCCGCAACCGACGGCTTGAAATTCTGGTAGAGCAGCGCCGCAACGGAGTTTGGCTGCCCGGCAATCACGGCCTGCTCCCATTGAGGGGACTCTACGGTCAGATTCTGCGGCGTACCTACTGTCTTGAAGCGGTCCCCCTGATACGAACCGAAGAAGAACAGCTTATCCTTCAAGATCGGCCCGCCGAACGTTCCACCAAATTGATTGAAGCGTAGCGCAGGCTTGGCTACTTGATTCTGGTTAAGAAAGTACTCGTTCGCGTCAAACTTATCGTTGCGAACGTACTCCCAGAGGCTGCCATGGTAGGAGTTGGTTCCGGCCTTAGTCACCAGGTTGTTGATGCTGCCGGCGCTGTTGCCGTACTGCGCCGACATGTTCAGCTGCAACTGCTGGAACTCCTGAACCGTATCTTCAATCGGAGTGTTGTTCACGCCGCCGCTGAGGCCCTTGTTGGCCACACCATTGATCAAGAAACCGTTAAAGTCTTCGCGCAAGCCATTAACGACGGTGCCGTGGCCTTGCTCGAAGTCCACGCCATTCACATTGACTGCGCCGGGAGCTAACTGCATCAGATCGTAGACGTTACGGCCATTGAGGGGCAAGTTTTCAATCTGGGCACTGCCGACTGTTATGGCTAATTTGGCCTCTTCTGTGTTCACCTGCGATGCTTCGCCGGTAACTTCCACCACTTCACGCGTTGCGCCCAACTGCATCTTCACGTCCACGCGGGCGATGGTGCCGGCGTCCAGGGTTACACCGGAGTTCTCGAAGGTCTTGAATCCGGGGGCCTCGACCGTAATCCTATAGACACCAATTGGCAATTCTTTCGCGTAGTAAACGCCGGTTGCATTCGTCGTGGTTGACACCGAGAGGTTAGTGGCCGAATTGGTCATGGTGACCTTTGCACCAGCCACCGCGGCACCCGACGCGTCGGTAACGGTGCCAGTAAATTGGCCGTTCTGAATCTGCCCCATCGCAGCTAACGTCAACGTTGCGATACAAAACGCCACCAGGCAAAACCGAAGCTTTGTCATAACTTCACCTCTCCCAAGCTTTTTGACTTTGGAAACCCCAAACTTCCCTAACTTGACATCGAATTCACGACTTAGCTCACAGGATACAATCCGCAACCATTCGTAAAATGCGCGCCATTCTGCACTCTAATGACCGCCGCTGTCAAGGGTTAAGTTATTGATTCGTTGTGAAGAACGGATTCGGTAAGACAGTCCTTCACACTGCTTGCACACTACTTGCCCGCACTTCAAAGCACGTCATTATCCAAAAGGCTTCCTCTTAACAATCAATGAGTTACGAATTCCTAGTCGTTTTGTACTATGAGAAACTGGAGGGAAGGAGAAGTGATCCACCGCAATTTGGAATGATTTACGAAGGACCGGATCAGCCCCTTTACTAAAGTCTACGCAAACTTTGAATAGTAGCGGCGAGAGCGGGAACCAAATCCGCTACTGGTTCGCCGGGGCATCTAAAATAGTCCTTCTTGATTTTTTTCAAAACCTGCTCAAGGTAGTTTTGGTTCTAGGTTTCCAGTGGCGCCGCTTCCCTCTCGCAAAACTAATTCCTGATCGACGCTCTGTGGCCCGAGCGTCTCGACGCTGCCCGATGGCCAATGTATGGTGATGGAGTCAACCCGGGTTGCCGCGCCCAAACCGAAATGCAGCCGAGGATCGCTGGCCGACTCGAAGCTCGAGTTGGCGCGAACCTCGGACATCTGAGTGAGGCCTCCGGCCTTCACCTCAACCCGAGCGCCAAACCCATCCCGATTCGAACGCGTGCCAACCGTCTTAATGCGCAACCAATGTCCGTGCGTAGCGGTTTTGTTTCGCAAAAGGAGAGGAGGACCATCCAGCACGCTGACTAGCAAGTCTTCCCTGCCATTGTTGAAAAAATCAGCAGTAGCGGCGCCGCGAGCAACATAACGACGGGTAAGCGCCAACCCCGACTTCATCCCAATCTCTTCGAACTTCCCATTCCGCAGATTGTGAAACAACAGTGGTCGCTCGGCATAGGTAACGCCAAAAGAATGGTGATCGACTTGCGGATTCACATGTCCATTGGCGACGAAAATGTCTTTCCATCCGTCATTGTCGAAATCGAGAAACTTCAATCCGAAACCAAGAAACGGAATGCTCACCGGGCCAAAGTCCGCGGGCCCGGCCATATCGGTGAACTCGCCATTGTGGTCGTTGTGGTACAGGTTATTGGTGTCATCGGAAAAATTCGCCTTGATGATGTCCGGCCACCCGTCGTTATCGTAATCGGCCGAGTCGATCCCCATACCCGCTTGTTCCCGCCCATCGGCGCTGTATGCGACTCCCGCCTGCACACCCACTTCCGTGAATCCGCCCTTGCAATCGCCGTGGTAGAGCAGACTGGGCGACGAATCGTTGGCGACGTATAAATCGGGGCAACCGTCGAGGTCGTAGTCGAGCCATAGTACCCCAAGCCCATAATAAGAGTCGGGATCAATATTGAGTTTTTCGCTAACGTCAGTGAACGTGCCGTTGCCATTGTTGTGATATAGACGATCCCCTCCACCTTTCAAGCCGCGCGGTCCGCACGAAACCGGAATGCCGCGATACTGGCAAAATGGTCCCTGCCCAAATTCTGGTAAATGCTTGAGATCAAGGTCAACGTAGTTAGCGATGTAGAGATCGAGGTAGCCGTCGTTGTCGTAGTCACCGAACGCCGCGCTGGTGCCCCAACGCCCGGCATTGTCCACGCCCGCTTTGGCGGTCACATCGGTGAAGGTACCGTCGTGATTGTTGTGATAAAGCACGCCGCCATCGAGATAATTGATATAGAGATCTTCCCAGCCATCGTTGTCGTAGTCACCGACAGCCACGCCAAATCCCCAGCCGCAACGAGTAATCCCAGACTTGACCGTCACGTCGGTGAAAGTACCATCGTGATTGTTGTGATAAAGCTTGCTGGGATGGCACTTCTTGGTTTGCAAATCTTCGAGAGTCGATCCGTTGACCAGGAAAATGTCCATCCAGCCGTCATTGTCATAGTCGAGAACCGCGATTCCGCCGCACATCGATTCCATGATGTAGCGCTTCTCCGCGCCGCCGCAGGTAAGGTGGAAATCGATCCCGGCACCACGAGCTACATCGGTGAAAGACGCCGGAGAAAGCGCGCCTTGCTTCTTGCTGGATGCGGGGCTTGTTGCTGTCCGAGAAGATGGAACCGAATGAACTGGAGCCTGCGAAGGCCGATTTTGGCAGAACGCTGCGCCAGTCAGGCAAGCTACGCTAAGAAACCTAAGAAGAACGCCCCCTTTCCATGACCTAAGCCTCGCCATCAATGGATCGGCCCTGTGGCCATCCCTCCGGTTACTGGCTGAGTTTTCTTGAGAACAGCAAAAGCCCCAAACTCCTGCTGCGCCAGTTCCTTCTGGCCGCTTTTCTCGAGGGCCCGCGCCAACTGGTAGTGCGCGCTCGGGTCGGAAGATTTCAAGGCAATCGCTCGGCGCAAGACAGGAACTGCGCTATCGGCTTCCCCTTGCGAGAGCAGCGCTTTACCTAAATCGTAAAGAGCATCAAAATTCTGCGGATCAATTTCCGAGGCTTTCTGCAAGCGCTCCACGGCGGCCTTCCATTCCCCTTCGGCCAACAGACAATGTCCAAGTTCATAAAGTACGGAAACGTCGTTAGGAGACCGTACCAGCTCTTTTTTATATTCAGCAATCGCCTCCCGGTTACGCCCCAGGCTCGCGTAGGCGAAGCCGAGATGGTAGTGGCCCAGCGGAAGCTCCGGCTCCAGACGCAACGCCATCTGAAACTGTTCGACCGCCTGCAGGCTCCGGTTTGTATTCTGATAAGCTCGCCCTAAAAGGACGTGGGGCAGAGCGGTCTTCGGATCTGATCGAATAGCCTCCTCCAACTCATCCGCAGCTTCGGGATACCGATTGTCCGACAGCAACACGAGGGCAATATCGAAGTGGATGCCCGCTTCAGACCCGTTGAATTTTTCGGCTTGTTGCAATGCCTCCAACGCTCTTGAGTTCGCCCCTTTTTCGAAATAAACCAGCCCGAGCCAATGCCGAAGCTGACTATCGCGAGGCCAGCGTGTTACCGCGGACTCTCCCAGGACTTCCGCGTTATCCAGTTTTTTTTCCTGCAAGTAACTGAGCAGCAGCCCGCGATTGACCTCAAGGTTCTCCGGCGCCATTTGCCGCGCCCTTTCGAAGGCCCTTGCGGCGGCGGCAAAATCGCCGGCATCGAGAGCACTCTGTCCTTGGCCGATAAGCAATGTCACTGGTTGGTTCTGAGCAGCGATACTGCTCGCCAGCGAGACGAGCGCGCAAACGGCAAGGATCTCGGCGAGGTGCTTTATGCGAAGTTGGGGTCGTACAGCCATCTTGATCGTCACACCGACAAAAACGGTTGCAAGCCAAACAAGAAGATACTAATGTTACTCCTTGCAGATAGGCCAGGAGGTCATCATGGCTACCCTCGGATCTTGGTTGTGCCGTCTTCAACTATCGTTTGCGATTGCATTGATTGCTGTAGCCGCCGTGGCTCAAACTCCGCAGCCAGCTACCGAGCCGCCCGCTCCCACCATACGCGTAACCACTCACATGGTGCTGGTCGACGTAGTGGTCACCGATAAGCAGGGCAAAGCCATCCCTGGGCTTCATGCAGAAGATTTCGTGGTCGAAGAAAACGGCAAGGCGCAAAAAATCGCCAGTCTGGTCACGCCCGCGGAAAACGCTCCCACCCCGCCCCCGGTATTGCCCCCTGGCATTTACTCGAACCGGTCGCAGTACCGCTCCCCAGGAAAAGCAATCAACGTGCTGCTGCTCGATGCGATGAACACTCCGTTCACCGATCAAGCGTACGCGCGCAGGCAGATGCTGGAATTCGTAAAACAGCAATTCAAGCCGGGGGAGCGCATGGCGATTTTCGCGCTTACAGGGCAGCTGCGCGCTCTGCAGGATTTCACGTCCGATCCGCAGATCCTGCAAACGGCATTGCAGACGTACAAGCCCCAGCAACAGACGCTGATTGGCGGAGGACAGCCTCCCACGAGCAACGAGCCAGGAGGGTCCACGCCAAGTTCCACTGTCACGACCCTGGATGCCAGCACGGCACCGCCGAGTGACAGCGGTACTTCGGGTTCGGGGGGGTTCGGAAGAGGCGGAGGGGGCGGCGGAGGGGCTGAGGCGTCGATAGGGATCGCCCTGGCGGCGCTCCAATCCTTCGAAGGTGCGCAGATCGCGTACGCAAAAGACGAACGGGCTGTGCTGACTTTAAACGCTTTGAACAGCCTTTCGCGCATTCTGGGAGGAATCCCCGGACGAAAAAATCTCATTTGGGTGACCGGCGACCTGCCTTTTTCTTTCATTCCTGAAGATCGGACGGTGACGAACGCCGAACTGGACGAGGACTTGCCTAGTTTGAACACGCGGCGGGTGGGGGAGCACGCTGCGGGAAATTATGCGGCAACCTTCCGACAGCTGCACGCCGAGGAGATCCGCGAGACGGCCGCGCGGCTTGCCAGTGGGCAGGTGGCGGTCTATCCCGTCGATGCCCGCGGGTTAACGCTATCATTGGCTACCGACGCGCAAGAGACCATGCGGGAAATGGCGCGCGAGACTGGTGGCCGGGCCTATGTCAATCAAAATGAAATCAAGTTTGGAGTGGAGCGCGCCTTTGAAGACGAGTACGCAGCCTATACGCTTGGCTACTATCCGGATAACAAGAAATACGACGGCAAATACCGCCAGATTAAAGTGAAGGTAAAGCGCGACGGCGTGGACGTTCAGAACCGCCGAGGCTACTACGCCATCGATCCCACTTTAACCAAGGGTTATAACCCTCAAATGGAAGTCGTTTCTGCTCTCGGAGACGTTGTGCCCTCGACCCTGGTTGCCTTCACCGCGCAAGTCAAGCCGCCTTCCGCCAATTCTGCAAAGGACAAAATTGGAGTGAGTTTCCTAGTCGACGCTCACACTCTGTCCACGGAGGACACAGCCGGTGGCAAACACTTGAATTTCTCAATCTACGCTGCCGTCTACTCTCCAGCCGGAAAAATGTTAACCAGCCAGAAACAGAAGGTCGATCAATCCTTCGATGCGAGTACTTATGAGAAAATTTTGCAACAGGGGGTAATGATGCACATGGATGTAGACCCCCAGCCTGGCAACAACCAGATGCGCCTTGCGGTACAGGATGGCCGCACCGGCCTGGTTGGAACGATCGACGCCCCGGCACCGACTCCATAGCTAGATCGAGGAATTGATCGCCGAAGTCATACTCCCAATCGCGATCTTCGATTTATTTCTAGCTGAGAAGTTTAGCTTCTGCACAGGCGTTCAGATAGTCGGCCACCAAATCCACCGGCAGCGGACCGTACTTCGCCGAGACGGCGTCGCGTATCTCTCCCACCGTGCGTTTCCCGTCGACGAAATTAAATATCTCGTACGCATACAATTCTGATTGATCCTGCACGTTGAAAAGAGGCATCGCTTCGCTGTTAAGCAACTTGATTCTGTTTGCGCAATCCCGCCCCAGGCGATAGCTTCGTCTCGCAACGCAATCCACTGATGGGAGTCTAGAAAGGGTTGTTGGCTCAGAGACGAGACACTAGCAAACAGGACGAAGGCACACAGCAGACGCAGATTCATAAAGGAGAGATCATAACGTGGAAGTGATTCCTCGCGCGAAGCAGCCAGTCAGAGGAATACGGTTATCGTTCAAGCGCCTTGCGATCCCAGTTGCCGAGGCTGGCTCCCGCTTCATATGTGGATTGGCAAAAGTCGAGCAGCGTAGCAGTGGGCGATTCGCTTTTGCGCACGTCCTCATACATCAGGAGAAACTCCGAAATCTGGGTTTGATAGTAAGCAGAAGCAGGCCGAACCCGCGCCTCTTTGAGTCCCTGGGGCCCGGGCACTGAATACGAATAAAAGGCCGCGTCTTTGATGTCGCCACCGCCCGGCCAGAACCCGACACTGCTTACTTCGTGGGAGTACGCTTCGCGGGTAATGGAGTCAGCGCCGGGCCGCTCCGGAGCGAGCCGGCCAGAAAATCGGCTGACCGCAAGATCGAAGCTTCCCCAAAAAAAATGCACCGGGCTGCTCTTACCAACAAATCCCGCCCGAAATTGCGTGAAGACCGCGTCTACTGACAACAAAATGCGCCAGAATTTCTCAACCGACGCTGGATCGTACGACGCATGCACGCGATCCTCATCGAACGGAATCGGGTTGGGAATTTCGACAGGCGTTCTCCAGATTTTCACTTCGATCCCGGCGGATCGAAGCATCTCCATCAATTCCTGATAAAACTCCGCCACGGATTGTGGCTTCAGAGCAAGCGATTTCGAGATACCATCACTGGTCTCGAGCACCAGACGGTGCCCGATGAAATCAAACCAGAGCTCGAACCCACGCTGGCCGTATGGAATGAGAGAAGTGGACAAGCCGCGCGCCGACACGTACAGAGGAACATTCCACCAATGATTCACCCGCGGCGTCAGGCGCAGCCGAACCTTGCCAACCATCTGCGTCCACATGTGAAGCGTGGCGTAAGTGTCTTTCCACGACTCCAAAGGAAGAGCGGGCCAGCATTCCGGTAGGTCGGCAGTCGCTTGTGGCATGAAGAATTCTACTTCTTTCCGTCTCTGAGGAACGTCCCTTCCTGCAACTCCGTGAATGCCTGCTGCAGTTGCTGCTGCGTGTTCATCACGATCGGCCCGTACCAAGCCACCGGCTCTTCAAGAGGTTTACCCGAGACCAGGAGGAAGCGGATCCCATCGGACCCAGCCTGCACCGTGACCTCGTCGCCCCGGTCGAACAAGATCAGCGAGCGATTATCGGCCTCGACCGGAGGCGCAGTGTCGAGCCACTTGACTGCCTCCGTAGGCACTGCGAGCGGACCAGACGCATTGCAGAATTTGCCACCGCCGCCGAATACATAAGCGAACGCGTGGCGAGTCGTTTCAACCGGCAACGTTTTTCTCTTGCCCGGCGAAACGGAAACATCCAGGTAAATCGGATCGGCAGCAATTCCATCCACCGGACCCTTCTTCCCCCAGAAATTTCCGCAAACCACCCGCACGCGAGTGCCATCATCGTCCGTGACTTCCGCAATCTCCGCAGCTTTCACTTCCTGATAGCGCGGCGCTGTCATCTTTAGCGACGACGGAAGATTCGCCCACAATTGGAAGCCATGCATCCGGCCGGACTGGTCGCCCTTCGGCATCTCCTGATGAATAATCCCGCTTCCCGCCGTCATCCACTGCACATCTCCGGCGGCGATGGCGCCGCGGTTTCCCATGCTGTCGCCGTGTTCCACGGTTCCTGCCAGCACATACGTGATGGTCTCGATGCCACGATGCGGATGCCAGGGAAAACCCGCGAGATAATCCTCTGGAACGTCGTTGCGAAAATCATCGAGCAAAAGAAAGGGATCGAAGTCCTTCGTGTTTCCGAACCCGAAAGCGCGGCGCAGGTGCACGCCCGCGCCTTCAAGGGTTGGCTTCGATTGAATGACTCGTTTCACCGGTCGAATCGACATGGATGAATTCTCTCCAAACAAGTAATTTGCGTTTGTGCTGCTCGGCTTGCATCAACGAAAAAATTACTGATCAGGCGGCTCGTGCCGGTCGTACCGGCTCGACGTGGGATCTCCTCGCTGCGACAATCGTAAGACCGATAAAAATTAGCAGAACGACGAGTTGCGCAATCAGGAAGGGCGGCTCTTGCTGCGTTGGAGCCAAAGCTTTAAGCGACGGTACCTTCATGAAGGACTGCGCAACCAGGACAAAAACGTTGAAGTAAAGCGCGATCGATGCAGTGATAACGTATGTCCTATGCCACGCCCCTGCAAGGTGAAACGCATAGCGCGCCGGAATCGCAATCGCCAGCACGACCAACGACAGGATGCCAAGCTTGTGCGAGGGCAGGAGATGGTCAAAGGGAAAACCGAAGCCGGTGACACTGGTCGCCGCGGTTGTGACCAGAAAAATCAAGTTCCAGAGATCGAGCCGTTTACCTGTGAAGAACCCATAAAGCACAATGAATCCCGAACCAATTCCAATCAGGCTGATCAAAACATGCAATAGGGTGTATGTCGCTGTGGACATTCCGAGAATCATGGTCACGTCTCCTCTCCAGAATTGAGCTGCCATCTTACTCCGAACGATGCTGCTTTGCGCGCTTCTTAGAGGAGATGCTTCCCCGAGGATTTTGGACAACTTTTTCTTGGGAGTGAACTAATTTTGCCTGGCGACGTCGGGAACCTGTGTTAAAAGCGCCACCGGAAACTTCGAGAACAATACTGAAGCTCGAACGAACCCGGTCTTATCAGACTGCTCAACGTGAACGGTGTCTGAAGTAAATTCATCGTTGAAGGTTCGCAACAAGCAATTCGAGGGAAGTTCCACGAATGTGTCATTCCAAATTGCCGCGTCCACGGGGGACGTCTTGGGATCCCCAAGCAACCGAGTCCACAAACGTGGAGCAGCCACAATCGCAGTAAGCCCGGCGTGCTGCCGCGCAAAAGCAACTAAATGGTCGGCCTTACCGCCCATCACACTCAAAGGGACGTATTCGCCCTCCTGAAAAAGAGCGACATACTGCTTTCTGCAACTTAACGCTTTCCATGTCAGATACAACTTGATCCGGCCATCGGCCATATTCGCTGTCAATTTCTGAATGCTCGAGCTCCGGCAGCTACAGGGCTTCGAGTCCAAGAGCTGCAATTCGCGCAGAACATTTTGGCGAAGTTCGTAGTCGACCGCGCGTCGGCTATCCGGGTCCACCAGGCTGAGATTCCACAGTTCGCTGCCCTGGTAGATGTCGGGAACCCCGGGACACGTAAGCTTCAGCAATGTCTGCGACATGCTGTTGAGCATGCCCAGTTTTGCGATGTCTTTTTGAAAGGGCAAGAAATCGCCGAGAAATTGATTGCCTTCGTTAAACGCGAGGACTGCCTCGACGAAGTAGCGCACGGCTTCTTCGTATGGAGCATTTGGGTTTGCCCAACTGGTCTTCTCTTTCGCTTCCCTGACGGCCTTGATCATGTACTCCGTAATTCGACGGCAGAAATTCGGCTGCATCGCTTCTGCTTGATCCGCCGGCCACGCCCCGAGCAGAGTTTGATATAGGAGGTATTCGTCATTTAGCGACGGCGCGGAGGTGCCGGCGATATCAATTTTCTTGGCGGCATTCAGATCTCTCCACCGGCGAACCTTCCTGCCCCACACCACGGGAATCTCAGAAAGCACGTTGATGCGCGCGCGCACGTCTTCGGAACGCTTGGAGTCGTGAGTCGATGTAGTGAGCATGCTGTGCGGCCAACGGCTCGCGCGGTCCTGCATTTCCCGGTGAAACATGTCTGCCGAGATTCCGAATCTTTGCGGATCCCCTCCAACTTCATTCAGCGAACTCAGGCGGTGGTAGCGATAGAACGACGTATCCTCCATACTCTTCGCCATCACCGGGCTGGTGAACTGCTGGAACTTCATGGCAAACCGAATGGCCGCGCTCTGGAAAGAACTGATCTCATTCGCATCGGCCGGTGCAAGCAGCACCTGTCGAGTGAAGTCGAACACAGTTGCGTCGGCGCCGGGGCTCTGGTCCTTGGCGCATGCCACTGCGCGTTCGATATATGCCCGGTCGGTTGCCGACATTTGATTGCCGGAGATGTAAGTGCGGTAAACGGGAAAACAAGCAACAATTTTGCTGATGGCGTCTCGCAAACCGTTCACTGTGAAATCGCATGTGTGACGATCGGAGAGCGCAATGCGGCTGAGTGCATTGGCTAATACATTCAATTCACTCGCCAACGCCGCATGCATCACGATTTTCTTACTTCGATAAAGCTGGTTTTCAAAATTGATCGGTCGTTTTATGAAGGCTCGATAAGTACGAGTCATCCGGTCCAGAGATGTCGGATCGACAAACAGCCCGTTCCCTAAGTTAAGAAAGTCGTAGCCGGTTGTTCCATCGACCGGCCAGTCATCCGGCAATTGCTCATCTCCGATGAGTATTTTCTCGACCACGATGTAAACAGGGTTTTCGCCGCGCTCTTTGCCTCGCGATTGCTCGTCTGACGCGCCTTGTAAACGGGCGAGATATTGAGCCGGATCATACAGTCCGTCGGGATGATCGATCCGTAATCCAGCCACCTTACCTTGTTGGATCAGGTCCAAGACTAATCGATGAGTTACTTCGAAGACCTGGTTCTTCTCCATGCACAACCCAGCCAAATCGTTGATGTCAAAAAACCTGCGGTAGTTAATATCGTCTGCCGCCACTCGCCAATACGCGAGCCGGTAAGCCTGCGCTTTAATCAAATCGTGGAGATCGTTGAAGCTTGCGGAGTCACCCGGTGTGCCGTTGATTTCACGTATGCTCATCTCAATAGATTCTGCTACTGCCGCGGAGCTATCACCAAGCGCCTGCAGGTGGCGCTTATGAATTTCCTTGTCGCGCAAACGTTCTGCACGTTTCTCAGGCGACATCTCGCTTCGGCTCGGCAAGTGGATGAATGCAGCGATCAGGCTTTGAAACTCCAGTAGTCGATCGTGCTGGGCTCCCAACACTTGCTCAAGGTGAGAAAGACCTCGGGAAAGAATACGGGGATACTCGCTGGGATCCACCGGAAACCTATGTTGGAAAAAGAAGATGCTGAATTCTCCCTTGCCCTTGTCGTAAGTAAGGTTAAGCTCTCCCGCATCAAGCACCTTGCCATACTGATCTGCTAACACAGGCACTAGGATCTTGTTGTCCAACTCCTCTTTCAGCGGCTGCCAGTCGATATCGAAAAAATCGGCATAACTTGAAGATTCTCCATTTTCCAGAACATCGATCCACCAGGCATTGTCACTGCCCATTACTCCCATATGGTTGGGCACGATATCGAGTATTTGTCCCATGCCATGCTTGTATAGCTCATCTACAAAATGTTCATAGTCTGCATCGGTTCCAAGTTCCGGGTTCAGCCGGCTGTGATCGATGATGTCGTAGCCGTGAGTGCTGCCCGGCCTCGCCATTAGATATGGAGAGGCATAGACATGCGAGATACCAAGGCTTGAGAGATAAGGCACAAGATCAGCGGCCTGGGCGAAAGTGAAGTCACGACTAAATTGCAGTCGATAGGTCGCCAGCGGAATGCGATTCGCTTTCATGGACAAAGGAACCACGCAACCGACCAGGCAGGCATCTCGATTTGCTTTTGCCCAAGATCAAGGTCGGCAGACAGATCAGATGAGCTGACATAGATACTACGGCCACACGGACGCGGTATTGCAGCTGCGGCAGCGGAACCTAGATTCGCCACCAAGGATAGTACCGCATCACCCAGGCGCCACTCCACAGCAATGCCGCCTTGCGCGTGGGTTCGAAAATCGGCACGGGTTCTTGCGCAATGCAGTAGAGGGACAATTTCCTTCTTGCGCAAAGCGAGCAGAGCACGGTAGAGGTCCAGCCGTTTCTGGCTCTGCTCCCCTTCCAGGCTCTCCCAGTCGATCTTCGAACGGATGAATGTCTGCTCGTTATTGGGGTCGGGAATTCGCTCGCGCATCTCTTGCGAACGGAACTGGCGGAAGCCAGCAAACTCGGCGCGCCTTCCCCGTGTCACGTCCGCTGCAAGCTTTCCGTCAAAGTCACAAAAAAACAAAAACGGTGTCTTCGCTGCGAACTCTTCCCCCATAAATAAAAGAGGTGGAGACGGCGCCAACAGCAGAATCACCATGGCGGCTTTCACGGCCTGCTCGTCCGCAAGTGATGTAATGCGCTCTCCGAAGGCTCGGTTTCCGACCTGGTCGTGGTTCTGTAAGAATGAGACAAATGCAGTCGGCGGCAAGTGACTACTTACCTCGCCTCGCACAGCTTGGTGATACTCTGATCGATCGCCCTGGTAAGCGAAGCCCTCGGTAAGACAGCGGCCTAAGTACTGCATCGGTTGCTGCGAATAGTCGGAGTAGTAGCCGTCTTTTTCTCCAGTAGTTAAGACATGAAGGACATGGTGGATATCATCATTCCACTGCGCGTTATACCAGCGAGCTTGGCAATCTCGATCGAGATATCGGGCCGCGTTGTCGTAGTTCTCGAGAACAAGATGGACGTGCCGTTTGTCTCTGAATGTTTCTCTGACAACTTCAGCAAGCTCGGTCAGAATGTCAGGGACGGAATCGTCAATAATTGCGTGTACCGCATCCAGGCGCAAACCGTCGAAGTGATACTCCTCCAGCCAATAAAGCGCATTGTGGATAAAGAAGTCGCGGACGACTCGACTTCCGCGGCCATCGAAGTTAATCGCATCGCCCCAGGGAGTTCGATGACGATCGGTAAAGAACTCCGGTGAGTACTCGCGCAGGTAGTTCCCCTCAGGACCAAAGTGGTTGTAGACGACATCCAGAAACACCATGAGCCCTTTTTGGTGGGCTGCTTGGATCAAACTCTTAAGATCTTTCGGAGTGCCGTAGGAACTATCGGGCGCGAAGGGCAAGACGCCGTCGTAGCCCCAGTTTCGCCCTCCAGAAAAATCGGAAACTGGCATGAGTTCAAGAGCAGTAACTCCCAACCTCGAGAGATAATCCAGCTTCTGTTGAAGCGCGGCGAAAGTTCCCTCTCGCGCAAACGTGCCTACATGCAACTCGTAAATAATGGCTTCTTCCCACGGCAAGCCACGCCACTCTTGATCCTGCCAGTCGAACGCCGAAGGGTTGACGACTTCACTGGGTCCGCTCACATCAGAGGGTTGAAACCGAGAGGCCGGGTCTGGCACTTTCAGCTGCCCGTCGATCTGGAAGCTGTAACGCGTGCCCGCGCAAGCTTCGCGTGTAACGAGCTCGAACCATCCCTCGTCATGGCGAACAAGCGATAGCGTACGCGAATTCTGACCCTCAAACGCAACCTCGACTCGCTGCAACTTGGGTGCCCAGAACCGAAAGCGAACGGAACCGTCTCCGCGGCACTCGGCACCAAACGGCATTGCATGTTTACGTTTCATGCCTTCGGTCCTTAGCGCGCACTCGAGTTTTTTCGCGCTCCTGCAGCACAACCAACGATCGCACCTGCAGGGGATAGCTCGACCCCGCATCGTAGACAGTCGGAATACCGCGCGTCGTCTGGCAAGATGTGTCGACCAAAGTTAACCATCCCATCCCGGAGGCTACGGTTGGAAGCAAGAAAGGCGCTGACTCATGATGCGCATTCATTAATAGAAGGAAATTCTGATCGGTAATCGGCTGGGCTCGTTCGTCCTGCTCCCCGAGGCCTTCGCCGGAAAGAAACATTCCCAATATCTGAACAGACTGCTGTCTCCATTCCTCGTCCGTCATCTCGCGACCATCGGGCATCAACCAGAGGATATCCTTTACTCCTGCTCCCTTAATCGCACGCCCCTGAAAGAAGTTTCGTCGACGAAACACTGGATGATTCTTGCGCAAGTTAATCAGCCGCCCGACAAAGGACAACAAATCCATATCTGCCGAACCTTCGCTCCAATCGATCCAGCTGATCTCGTTATCCTGGCAATAGGCGTTATTGTTGCCGTTCTGGGAGTGGCCGATTGCGTCGCCGGCGAGCAGCATGGGCACTCCCTGCGACAAGAAAAGCGTTGCCAGAAAATTGCGCTTCTGTTGACTGCGTAGAGCTTTTACAACAGGATCGTCTGTTGGACCTTCAACGCCGCAATTCCAGCTGCGATTGTTGTCAGTACCATCGCGATTGTCTTCGCCATTCGCTTCATTGTGTTTATGGTTATAACTGACCAAGTCCTGCAGGGTGAAACCATCATGAGCGGTTACGAAATTAATACTCGCGTACGGTCTGCGACCGCTACGAGCATATAAGTCGCTCGAACCGGTGATGCGATAGGCTAACTCACCAATCTGCCCGCCATCTCCTTTCCAGTAAGATCGAACCGCATCCCGGTAGCGATCGTTCCACTCCGCCCAGCCAACTGGAAACTTACCGACCTGATAGCCGCCTTCCCCTAAATCCCAAGGTTCGGCGATCAACTTCACTTGAGACAGCAGTGGATCCTGGTGAATGATGTCGAGGAAAGCTCCGAGCCGATCAACTTCGTGTAACTCCCGCGCTAGAGTTGCCGCCAGGTCGAAGCGAAAGCCGTCTACGTGCATCTCGGTCACCCAATAGCGAAGGCTGTCCATAATAAGCTGCAACACCCGCGGATGCCTCATATTCAGCGTGTTGCCGGTTCCGGTGTAATCCATGTAATAGCGTGGATTGTCGGCCATTGCGCGGTAGTAAACTGGGTTGTCGATTCCACGAAAGGACAAGGTTGGGCCAAGCTGATTGCCTTCGGCAGTGTGGTTATAGACCACATCGAGAATCACCTCGATTCCCGCCGAGTGCAGGGTCTTCACCATGGTCTTGAATTCGTTAATTGTTCCGGTTGCAGAGTAGCGAGGCTCCGGAGCAAAGAAACCAATCGTGTTATATCCCCAGTAATTGCGGAGACCCTGTTCCACTAACCGGCGATCATCTACGAAGATATGGACAGGCATCAACTCAACGGCCGTAATGCCAAGTCTCTTGAAGTAATCGATGACCGGGGCGGTGGCGACCCCGGCATAGGTTCCTCGCAGCGGCGGCGGAACTTCAGGGTGACTCTTTGTAAAACCCTTCACGTGCATCTCGTAGATTACGCTTTGATGCCAGGGGATGCGCGGCGGCCGGTCAGCTCCCCACGTAAACGAAGGATCGACGATCACACCTTTCATCATGCCGGGAGCACTGTCCCGACGATCGAACGAGAGATCCTCCTGTTTATGTCCGATCCGGTAACCAAAATGTGAATCGCTCCATCTCATGTCGCCGTGTATCTGCTTCGCGTAAGGATCCAGAAGGAGTTTGTGAGGATTGAAGCGCAGTCCCTTCGATGGTTCATAGGGACCGTAGACACGATAGCCGTAAAGCAGGCCGGGACGAGCTTCCGGCAGGTAACAATGCCAGACCTGATCGGTTTGCTCACGCAGGCTCAAACAATGCGTCTGGCGGCGGCCGCTCTGGTCGAACAAACAGAGCTCGACCTTCTCCGCATGTTCGGAGAAGATTGCGAAATTCACCCCTTCGCCGTCCCAAGTCGCCCCTAGCGGATAAGGTCTTCCAGGCCAGACGGTTGGCGCGGTGTGATTCAGCAATGGAAATCTCCCGCCCCTCGAACGGAGAGTTTAGTCGATGAGTTTGTATCTACCGCCATTTTCATCTCCTTGTGTTCGGGACTCGTAAAGTGTTCGGGACTCATAAATCCGAGTGTCGTTTATGTCGGGATTTCATCGCCCCAAGTGTGCAGCGCTTTGATGTCGGTCAAAGGCAGCCGGTTGGATGAAATGACACCCTACTAGAACCGAACGGCAAGCGTCGGCCATACAGCTATTTCTGTCTCAATCTGCCCTGCCACACCTATGCCCAGTCTTCATGGGTTCGCATACTTCTAGGCATGCACACTTCACTGGACCGCGCCAAGGAGATTGCCCCGTGAGTACCGAAATGGTTGCGGTGACTGTTCCGCGCATTCCTCGAATTGGCGAGCCTGCGCCGGATTTTGAGTCCCATTCCACGCAGGGCGTTCTTCGCCTCAGCGATTACACCTCAAAGGGCCAGTGGAATCAAAATTACTTTCCCGGTGATTGCGGATCCCGACCGGAAAGTCGCTCGCTTGTTTGGCATGCTGCACGATGCCGCCAGCGATACAGCGACAGTACGTGCGGTTCTTTTTATCGATCCAAAACAGACGATTCGCGCCCTGCTCTACTATCCAGTGGCTTGTGGACGCAATATCGACGAGATTCTGCGGGTTGTGGATGCTCTGCAGACGGGTGACGCGAATCATGTCGCCACTCCCGCCAACTGGCACCTAGGCGACGCGGTGGTCGTTCCCCCACCCACTACGCAAGCGGACGCGGAAGAGCGTGCTGCAGGCGGCGACGGCCTTGAGATCACCGATTGGTATTTAGCACGAAAGCACTTGGATACCGCAGACTAACTCGGCACTTCGACACGCTTCCGCCCGTTTTTAATCTGCCATCCACTGAGTGGAATCGCCGGAAGATTCGGGGTGCGCCATCGCCCTAAGTTCAAGGCAGCTCTGTAAAGCTCGCAACGAATAGAGGGCGTCGTCTAGCGCTTGGTCTTCCTCGATTGTATCGGTGCCGGCGGAAAACAACTCCCGTGCCCGGGCCACGATGGCGCGTTCTGCCTCCGCGATTCGCTCCGGCAGCCGGGTTCTGTCGGTCTCAAACAACGCTGACACATAGAGGTCGCGCCATTGATTAAGGCTAACGAAGGGCAAGTTTACATTTGACATAACTATCTCTGATTGGGGTGAATTCGGGGATTCGACGCTCTTACAGAGACGACTCTAATCTCAGCTGGCGGGAAGGTCTATACGGGAAATAACTTAGTTTTTCCTCAGCTGTTTACCGTAGATTCCCGAAGCTACTAATATCTTCATTTGGCCTCGCAGTTACAACCTTATTCTTCAAGGAAATATTTCTTTTGTACCGCTAAATTACTAGAGCGCAGACACTTCCACTACCGTCGGTGTCTAGTTCGCGGCGCATGGTGGTTCCTTTGAATTTTCGATGCGATTCCCGCCGTTATTTCTTCAGCGTCCGAATGTACGCCACTAGCCCCTTAATTTCCTCGGGTTTTAGAGCCGCATATCTGGGCATCTTGTTTCTGCCGTTCGTGATGATGTCTGTGAGGTCGGCGTCTGACATTTTCTGTACATCGGCACTGGTAAAGTCATGGGCTCCCAGCTCGAAACCAAGCAATAATGTCCGAAAATGGACACCTGCATTCCGGCTGCGGACACCAAACTCCGAATCAGGCTTCCTTTGAATCCCTATTTTACTTTGTTTTCAATGTGATACGCCTCTCAATTTCTGGCTTTTGGATTGCATAATCCTTTGGCGATGGATATCGCGCGCCCAGAATTCAAAAAACAAAAACGACGTCGGCTAGTCATCTCGGCGGCCATCGGTATCTTCTGCCTCGTCGCGGTAACGGTGGCAGTTTCCCGGCTCAAACCAGCAGCCCCCGAACTTGAGCGAAGCACCGTGTGGACCGACACGGTCAAGCATGGCGAAATGCTTCGGCAAGTCCGGGGCCTCGGGTCGCTGGTCCCCAGCCAGGAGTTCATTCGTCAAATCCCATCAGAGACCGAAGCTACCGTGGTTCGCATACGCATGCTGCCAGGGTCGAAAGTCACGGCGAAGGATGTCCTGATGGAGATGAGCAACCCGCAAGTCGAGCAAGCGGCGGTCGATGCCAAACTGCAATTGAGGGCTGCGGAAGCTCAACTTCAGAGCTTACGAGTAACGCTGCAAAGCAATCTCATGACTCAGAAGGCTGGCGCGGCAACTGTGAATGCCGACTATAGCCAGGCCAAACTGCAGTCCGACACCGACAAGGCGCTCTATGATCTCGGTGTCATTTCTGGACTCGCGTACAAGAATTCCAAGAGCAAGGCAGATGAACTCACCACCCGGAACAACATTGAGGTCGAACGGCTGGATATCAACCTGAAGGCAATTGTGTCGCAGGTTGCCGAGCAGCAGGCTAGGGTGGATGAGATGCGCGCGCTCGCCGAGCTCAAGCAAAACCAGCTGGACGCGTTGAAAGTTCACGCCGGAATTGAAGGGATTCTAACTGAGTTGCCCCTGCAAGTTGGTCAACACGTGCTGCCGGGCACAATGCTGGCGAAGGTCGTTCAGCCCAACCATCTCAAAGCAGAGTTGAAAGTTCCGGAGACGCAAGCACGTGACATACAGATGGGCCAGGCGGGACTGATCGACACTCATAACGGAACTATATCCGGGACTGTAAGTCGTATCGATCCAGCCGTACAAAATGGAACCGTCACCGTGGACGTAACGCTGACCGGCGAACTACCCAAAGGCGCACGGCCGGAGTTGAGCGTCGACGGAACTATCGATCTTGAGCAGTTGAACAACGTTCTTTATGTTGGCCGCCCGGCTTTCGGACAAGAAAACAGCACCATCAGCTTGTTTAGACTCGACGCTGACGGCAAGGGAGCGGTGCGCGTTCCGGTAAAAGTTGGGCGCGCTTCCGTGAATTCAATTCAAATTCTTGAAGGGTTGCATGAGGGCGACACCGTCATCCTCTCCGACATGTCGCGCAACGATAATACCGACCGCATTCGGCTTGATTAACTCTCAGACGAGGCATAACCCTATGACCGAGGCAGGACAAACGCTAATCCAGATTGAAGACATGACCAAAACCTTCTTTACAGACGAGGTTGAGACCCACGCTCTGTCCGGGGTCCACCTTACGATTCGCAAAGGTGAGTATGTAGCGATGTCCGGACCCTCGGGATGCGGCAAAACCACGCTGCTCTCGATCATCGGTCTGCTCGACACTCCGACTGCCGGAGGGTATCGACTGAATGGCCAGCCTGTGGAGCACCTTGATTTTGCCGCGCGCGCGCGCATTCGCAATCAGGAAATTGGTTTCATCTTCCAGAGCTTCAATCTCATTGGTGATCTCACCGTGTATGAGAATGTCGAACTGCCGCTTACCTACCGCCACAAAATGCCTTCCGTAGAGCGTAAGAACCGCGTGATGGAATCGCTCGAACGGGTCGGCATGGCGCACCGTGTTCACCATTACCCCGCGCAGCTCTCCGGCGGTCAGCAGCAGCGCGTGGCAGTTGCCCGAGCCCTCGCCGGACATCCTTCCATCCTGCTCGCCGATGAGCCAACTGGAAATCTCGATTCGCGGAACGGCGAAGCCGTCATGGAATTGCTGAAAGAGTTGCACAACGAGGGAGCGACCATCTGCATGGTCACGCACGATCCTAGGTTCGCCAAGCAGGCGCAGCGTGAGCTTCATCTTTTTGATGGCAAGGTCGTGGCCGAACAAGAACTGTACAAACTGCTGCAGGATGCACATGCATGAACGGCAAGTTCACGGGTCCTTGTTGTATGTGCGTCGTGATGCGATGAGAAAGAGCTCCTATTCAGGTCCGTTCAGGCGGCTTCTGGCGTGGTTCCTGATCGGCCTTACCACCAGAGCAGGGGCACAAACCAGCGCGCCAGTCTCGTACGATGTGCCAAAGTCGAAGAATCCCTTCGCCGCATATACGTCGAGTAAAGTGCCGCCGCTGCAGCTCACCAATTCACCGTTGCTCACTCAGCTCATTCGCGACGGCAAGCTTTACTTGTCGCTGAAGGACGCGATCCGCTTGGCGCTTGAGAACAATCTGGATCTCGCCATCGCTCGCTACACCTTGCCGATCGCTACTACTGACGTGCTGCGGACTCAGGCCGGCGGTATTTTTCGCGGCGTAAACACCGGTGTGGTGCAAGGAACCCCGGGCGGCGGCGTCGGAGGTTTTGGAGCGGGGGCTCCCGGTGGCGGCGCAGGCGGCACAACCGGCGGCGCTGGAGGCGCGGGCGCGGGTGCATCCGGACTGGTGGCATCAACCTTGGGCGCGGGCGCCCCGGTGGCTTCATATGATCCGGTAATCACCGCAGTTGTGGGTGCGGAGCATCAAACCACCCCATTGCCTAGCCTGCAAATTTATGGTGTGCCGTTGCTGCAACTCAATACAGGACAGGCTAATATTATTTACTCACAGGCCTTCTCGACTGGCACCAGTATCTCGTTCGAATTCGATAACAACCGCCAAACCACAAACAGCCCGCTCTTTAATATCTCTCCGGCCCTGGGCGCGCAATATCGCTTTCTACTTCAACAGCAATTGCTCTCCGGATTCGGTTTCGGTCCTAATTTGCGCTATCTTCGCATCGCAAACAATAACAAGAAGATTTCTGATATCGCCTTCAAAAGCCAGGTCATCGCCACGATTACCCAGATTGAAAATATCTATTGGGACTTAGTGAACGCGTATGAGCAGGCGCAGGTTAACGAGCAGTCCGTCGCCTTCGCACAACAGTCGCTCGACAATGCAAGGAAGCAGCTTCAGTTGCAGAGCATTCCTGAGATGGACGTGATGCGCTCCGAGGCTGAGGTGTCGAGACGCGATCAGGACCTCACTCTCGCGCGCACGAGCCTGGAATTGCAGGAACTGCTCATAAAGAACGCGTTGACCAGGAGCCTCGACGATCCAGTGCTTGAAGCAGTTGGCGTTATTCCAACAGATCGCCTCCAGGAAGTCCAGCCGCCGACAGCCCATTCCGTCCAGGATTTGATTGCTCAGGCGCTGCGAGACCGCCCGGAATTTGCCCAGTCCGATCTCGATCTGACGAATCGCCGGATCAGCAGTCAAGCTGTCAGGAATGCCTTGTTGCCCTCCCTCTCACTCGTGGGGTTTTACGGAGGGTCTGGATTAGCAGGCCCTCTAAACCCCGCCTATAACCCTACGCTTACTGGAGTTCCCAACGTTTCCACCGTGCCCATCGATTACTCGGGAGCGCTACAAAATACATTCAACAACACCGCGCCCGATTACTACATCGGTCTTAACCTGAGCATTCCCATCCGAAACCGCGTGGCGAAAGCGGATCAATACCGTTCCGAGCTTGAATACCGTCAGGCTGAGTTACGGCGCGAGGAGTTGAAGAAGCAGATCAGAATCGAAGTGCGCAACGCCGACTACGCGCTGCAACAGACGGCCGCTCGAGTGGATGCCGCGCGAAAGGCTCGCGATCTGGCGCAGCGCACCTTCGACATTACAAAAAAAGAGCAAGACTTGGGCGCGGGTTCGATTTTCCAGACAGTGACCGCGCAACGCGACCTCTCCCTCTCCGAACTCGATCTGTTTAGCGCCATGACGGTTTACGAAAAAGCCAAAGTTGAACTCGACCGTGCAACGGCGAGCACTTTGGAACATAATGGAATCGAAGTCCAGGATGCGATTAAAGGCGTCGTCAGTAATCCTGCTCCATAAGTCATGCCCAAAGTCATGCCCACAACGGCAAAGCTGCGAGATATCAGTGTTCCCGTCCTAAGCAAGAGCGGGGTCAGGACGGCCCGGATTCTCGCGGCGGATGACCAGCAGGACATACTTGAAGCCATTGAACTGCTGCTCAAGCCGCAGGGTTACAAGATCGACTTGGCGCGTTCCCCCGAATTAGTTCGCGAGGCACTCAAACACTGCACCTATGATGCGGTATTGATCGACCTGAACTACACTCGCGATACCACTTCCGGCCGGGAAGGGCTTGACCTGCTCTCCGAAATCGTTGCGATCGATAGCACGTTGCCGGTCATCGTAATGACCGCATGGGGCAATGTGGAATTAGCGGTTGAAGCCATGCGCCGCGGCGCCCGTGATTTTATCCAAAAACCATGGGACAACGCACGCCTGCTCGCCATCCTACGCACGCAGATCGATTTGCATCGCGCCTTGGAAGAATCGGAACGCCTAGCGGCGGAAAACCGACTGCTCAACGCCCAGGGAGGTTCCGAGTTTATTGCAACGGCACCCTCTATGTTGCCCGTGCTTGAAACGATGGCCCGCATTGCGCCATCCGAGGCCAACGTCTTAATTACCGGCGAGCATGGCACTGGCAAGGAGGTTATTGCACGCAGGGTTCACGCGCTGTCGCTTCGGGCGGCGCGACCTTTTGTGGCTGTAAATACAGGAGGACTCGCTGAAGCTCTGTTCGAGAGCGAACTCTTCGGCCATGTCAAGGGCGCATTCACTGACGCGCGTACCGACCGCATCGGCAGGTTTGAATTGGCGGATGGCGGCACTATCTTTCTCGACGAAATCGGCAATGTCCCCCTGCGCCAGCAGGCCAAGCTGCTGCGTGTGCTTGAGTCAGGAGAGTTGGAACGCGTTGGTTCATCGCGTACGAGGCGAGTTGATGTCCGGGTGTTGGCCGCAACCAATGCCGATCTGACAACCGCATCTCAGAGTGGCGAATTTCGGGAAGACTTGCTGTTTCGACTCAACACAGTGGAAATCCACCTGCCCCCCTTGCGTGACCGCCGGGAAGACATTCCTGTGCTGGCCATGCATTTTCTTAAGCAATACGCTTCTCGGTACCGGCGTGAGATCAAAGGCCATGATCCCGTCGCGCTGCAACTCCTCACACAGCATTCCTGGCCGGGCAACGTTCGCGAGTTGGAGCACGCCGTCGAACGTGCGGTCCTGATGTGCGTTACCGAGCAGATTCAGCCGGTCGATCTCGGCCTGGGTATACAACGCACCGCTTCGCAAAACCTCGAAGAATTGAGTCTGGAGGCAGTTGAGACTATTCTGATTCGTAAAGCGCTTCGGCGCTTTCAGGGCAACGTAACTCAGGCTGCGGAAGCGCTGGGCTTGAGTCGCGGTGCGCTGTACCGGCGAATGGAAAAGTATGGGCTCTAGCCCACGAGCGAGCGAACCTACACATCGGATTCCGGGAACATCACATCGAGTTCCGCTCGGGAGGCGCATTACAGGCCTTTCTCTGCTCCTTATTACACCTGGTCTCCTTGTCAGTGCGGTTCTAGTTTGGTTTCAACATTGGTCGCTCGCAGCGAAGTTGGGTTTGGTGGGCACGGAGGCTCTACTTTGTTTCCTCATCGGAGCAACTCTGCGCGATCGCATCATCCGCCCCTTACAAACATTAGCTAATGTTGTCGGGGCATTGCGCGAAGAGGATTATACGGTCCGTGCTCGTGCGGCACCCGATGATGCGCTAGGCGAACTCTCGCTGGAAGTAAACGCGCTGGCCGATCTTCTTGCCCAAAACCGCACCGGAGCCCTCGAGGCTAACGCACTCGTACAGCGTGTGGTCGAGGAGGTGGAAATTCCGATTTTCACCTTTGATCCAGCCCAAAAAGTGCGGCTCGTGAATTCTGCGGGGCAGAGACTTCTGCAACAGTCCAGTTCGCAATTGCTAGGCAGAACCGCCGCGGAGCTGGGGCTGGAGAGTTCTCTATCTTGCGAGAACGAAACGCTTGTGTCTCTTTCTTTTGCGGGTGGCGCCCGATGGTTCGTCCGGCGCTGTGCCTTTCGCCAGCAAGGAGTTCCGCACACTTTGGTTGTGCTCTCGGATGTAAGTCGCGCTCTACGGGAAGAAGAAAGGCAGGCTTGGCAACGCCTGATTCGAGTGATCGGGCATGAATTGAACAACTCGCTGGCTCCGATCAAGTCGATTGCCGGCAGCCTGAATGCACGGTTATCAGCAACGAATCTTGATGCGGAACATCGTCGGGATTTTGAACGAGGCTTAGAGATCATCGAGAATCGGGTCGCCTCGCTGAACCGCTTCCTGCAAGCCTATCGCCGGTTGGCGCAGATGCCTCCGCCTCTGCTGAGGGAATGTTCAATTTCAGCCCTCGTAAAGCGCGTAACTTTGCTCGAAGATCGA
>Ga0210405_10000830_pt1 | contig 38193 bp, 40 predicted proteins | sample IncBWH11MmetaG_FD_155492 | JGI IMG/M metagenome (GOLD analysis project Ga0210405, IMG submission 155492) | Forest soil microbial communities from Barre Woods Harvard Forest LTER site, Petersham, Massachusetts, United States - Inc-BW-H-11-M | ecosystem: Environmental > Terrestrial > Soil >... | reverse complement strand
ACGCCAAGCGTGCGACTGGCGAAAAATATCTGATCAATCCGAACAAGGGCTGATAACGCCGAGCGCCCGCGATCGGAAGGTCGACCCTGCGCGAATCTCTGCCCGGCGAACCAGGCTACAGGAGGTTATGTTTCAAGGAGGGGGAAATCGATGTCTACGGATCTGAAGTATCTTGCCTTTACCGCCATTCTGACAGCGTCGTTGTGGATTCCCTACATCGCCTGTCAGGTGATGACCAACGGAAATCTGACGCCCCAAAACTATCTCGATCCCACGCCACGGCCGGTTCCGCTGTGGGGCATGCGTGCCAACCGGGCCTTCATCAACGCAGTCGAGAGTTTCGCGCCGTTCGCGGCGCTGGTGATCGTGGCTAATCTCGCCGGCAAGGCCAATGCGACGACAGCATTCCTGGCGACGTCGTTCTTCTGGCTGCGGCTTGCCCACGTCGTGGTGTACTTGCTCGGTATTCCCTATCTGAGGACTGTGATTTTCACGCTCGGCTATGTCGCGGTGATCGGAATCTTCTGGGAAGTGATCAAGTAGTTCGATGCAAACGGAATAATTTTGGCGCCGCGGGGTTCCTCGGCGTCGAAAACTTGCGCCCGTGCCAGACAAAGAGACTTGCGTTTGGCGCGCAAGGAGGGAAGATTTGCGCCGAAAATAAGTGCGCAAAAGCGCGAAATCAACGAGGGAGGATACTTCGATGAATGATTTGAGCCGCCGTCATCTGTTGGCCGGCGCCGCCGCTGTCGGTGCGGCGTCCGCTTTGTCACCGTGGGGAGCGTGGACCGCTCGTGCCGCCGTGCCGCCCGCCGCCGCCCAGGCACCCGGCTTCTATCGCTACAAGGTCGGGGCCATTGAATGCACCTCGATCAATGATGGAGCGCGCACGTTCCCGCTTCCCGACTCCTTCGTAAAAAACGTGCCGAAGGAGGAAGTGCTTGCGGCTACCGAAGCCGCCTATATGCCGAAGGGCATGGTCACCGTGCCGTTCAATCCCCAGCTCGTCAACACCGGCAGCAAGCTTGTCCTGATCGACTGCGGCAACGGCATCGCGACTTACGAGCCGACCAAGGGCGCGGTAGGCCGAACGTTGCAAAATCTTGCCGCGGCCGGCGTCGATCCCAAAGCGGTCGATATCGTGCTGATGTCGCATCTGCATCCCGACCACACCAACGGCATCCGCACGGCCGACGGCTCCATGGCGTTCCCGAACGCCGAAATCATGGTGCCGACGAAGGATTGGGAATTCTGGATGAGCGATGAGAACGCCGCCAAGGCCCAATCCAACGAGATGATGAAGAACTATTTCGCCAATGTGAAAAAGGTCTATACCGGCATCGAGTCCAAGGTGACGAAGTATGACTGGGGCAAGGAAGTTGCTCCCGGCATTACCTCGGTCGCGGCGCCCGGCCATACGCCGGGACATACCGCCTTCGCGGTCTCTTCGGGCGGCTCAACCGTCATGATCCAGTCGGATGTCACCAACATCCCCGAACTGTTCGTGCGCAATCCGGATTGGCATGTCGCCTTCGACGTGGACCCGGTCGTTGCGCAGGAAACGCGCCATAAATTCTACGACATGGCCTCCGCGGAGAAAGCGACAGTGGTGGGCTTCCACTTCACCTTCCCGTCAATAGGTCACGTCGAGAAGGATGGCACGAAGTACCGCCTGATTCCGTCGGCGTGGAATCCAGTGCTCTGAGCGCAGCTTCCCGGGTTTTACACATCAGGCCGCCAAAAGGCGGCCTGATCCGCTGGCGGCCGCGAGTTCTTGATCAACTTCGGTCAAATCCACGATCCATGCACTTGCATCTTGTGCCGGCATCGCTAGGGTAGCGCGCAAGCCGATCCGGCGCCCGTGTCACAAGGAAATCCAATGGCCACCCCACACAACATTGTCGTTATCGTCGGCAGCCTTCGCAAAGAGAGCTTTACCCTCAAGATCGCCAATGCCCTGGCCAAATTGGCGCCGGACACGTTGAAGCTCGACATCGTCACCTTGCACCATATTTCGTTTTTCAATCAGGATATGGAAGCGACGCCGCCGGCCGATTGGCTCGCCTTTCGCGAGAAGATTCAAAAGTCGAGCGGGGTCCTGTTCGTGACACCGGAATACAACCGGTCGATTCCCGGTGTTCTCAAGAACGCCATCGACGTCGCCTCGCGCCCCTATGGCAAGAGTTCATTCCTCGGCAAGCCGGTCGGCATCATCAGCAATTCACCAGGTCCGCTTGGCGGGGTCAACGCGGCCAAGCACCTGCAGAATATCCTGCCGGGCATTTCCGGCCCGATTCTGGGCCAACCGGAAATTTACCTGAACGGCGTCGGCGACGCGTTCGACGACAAGGGTCAGCTCATCAAGGAGTCGCTGCAGGCCGTGCTAAAGCAATACCTCAACGCCTATTCGGCCTTCGTCGAAAGGCTGAGCAAATAGACGCAAGCACGTCATCGCAAGCGTGTGTCGGGGTTTGGCGAGCATACGCGAAATTGCAGCAGGTGCGATGAGTTAGCATTCCATTAACCGCGCCGTCGCATGCTTCGCCCATGGTTTCCCGCAACAGACTCAAATCCCTGCTCACCGGGCTTGCCCTCTATACGATGGTGGCCGGGATGGTCGGCTATTTCGGCGTCAACGCCTATACCGGCAAGTATGGACTGAACGCGCGGCAGGAGCTCGATCAGGAGATCATCGCGCTGACCTCCGAATTGGCGCGCCTGAAGCGGGAGCGTGCCGAAGGCGAGCAACGGGTCTCGTTGCTCCGATCTGACCGGGTCGACCCCGATATGCTCGACGAGCGGGCGCGCTATCAGCTCGATTACGCCAACCCGCGCGATCTGGTTCGGACCGTCAATCCGAATTGATCGTCAAATTACAAAAAACTGCGAAATCAATTTCGAAAATGTCGCCGCATTGCACTGCGGCATGGCGAGTTTTGCGCGAGCCCACGCAATCCTTTCATGCCGGTTTGAGTTGAGCTAGAGAGAACCATTCGTTCTCCCATCCGGAAATGCCATGGCCGCACCGAAGAAAAGCGTCGTGAAAGAACCCGCTCAGGAAAAGGGCAACGGTGCCGACACCCCCCCTGCATTCACACGGGAACAGGAACTCAGCGCGCTGCGCGACATGCTGCTGATCCGGCGGTTCGAGGAAAAGGCCGGCCAGCTTTACGGGATGGGTGCGATCGGCGGCTTCTGCCATCTCTACATCGGTCAGGAAGCGGTCGTGGTCGGCATGCAGATGGCCCTGAAGAAGGGCGACCAGGTCATAACAGGATACCGTGATCACGGACATATGCTGGCCTGCGGGATGGAGGCCAAGGGCGTGATGGCCGAACTGACCGGTCGACACGGTGGCTATTCCAAGGGCAAGGGCGGCTCCATGCATATGTTCAGCAAGGAGAAGAACTTCTTCGGCGGCCACGGCATCGTCGGCGCCCAGGTCTCGCTGGGAACGGGGCTCGCGTTCGCCAATCGCTATCGCGGCAACGATTTTGTCAGCCTGGCCTATTTCGGCGACGGCGCTTCGAACCAGGGGCAGGTCTATGAGAGCTTCAACATGGCGGAGCTATGGAAGCTCCCGGTGATCTATGTCATCGAGAACAACCGCTACGCGATGGGTACCTCGGTGACCCGTTCCTCTGCCCAGACCGATTTTTCCAAGCGCGGCATCTCCTTCAACATTCCGGGCGAGCAAGTTGACGGCATGGACGTTCGCGCGGTGAAGGCCGCGGCCGACAGGGCGGTTGCGTGGTGCCGTGCCGGCAACGGCCCCTTCATCCTGGAAATGCAGACCTATCGCTATCGCGGCCACTCGATGTCGGATCCGGCAAAATATCGCACCCGTGAGGAAGTCGATAAGGTTCGCCACGATCAGGATCCGATCGAGCAGGTTCGCAACCGTTTGCTTGCCGCGAAAATGAGCGAGCAGGAGTTGAAGGCCATCGACGCCGACGTGCGCGAGATCGTCAACGCCGCAGCCGACTTCGCGCAGCATGACCCTGAACCCGACGCATCCGAATTGTGGACTGATGTTTATCGTTGAAGAGCTCGCAAAAAAAAACGGCCCGGATCAGTCCGGCAGTGAAAGCCGGTTTTGCGAACGGGATACGCGCAGCTTAAAGAGTGAATTTCCGGAGCTGATATGCCAATTCAAGTATTGATGCCTGCGCTCTCACCAACGATGGAGAAGGGCAACCTCGCCAAATGGCTGAAGAAGGAAGGCGAGGCGATCAAGTCGGGTGACGTCATCGCCGAGATCGAAACCGACAAGGCGACGATGGAAGTCGAGGCAACCGATGAGGGTACCCTGGGCAAGATTCTGGTTCCCGAGGGTACCGCCGACGTCGCGGTCAACACGCCGATCGCGACGATTCTGGCGGATGGCGAGAGCGCCTCCGATCTCGGCAAGGCGCAGGCGACCAAGGCCACGCCGACAGCGCCGGCTATCGTGGAAGAGGTTGCCGAGTCGCGTTCGCCGGTTGGCGAGGGCAAGCCAATGATTCAGGCGCCGCAGGCGCCCGCTGCTCCCCGAGTCCCTGCCGAGCCCGATCCGGAAGTGCCCGAGGGGACGGAGATGGTGACGATGACCATCCGTGAAGCCTTGCGTGACGCCATGGCCGAGGAAATGCGCAGGGATCCCGATGTATTCCTCATGGGCGAGGAAGTCGCGGAATATCAGGGCGCCTACAAGGTCAGCCAGGGACTGCTGCAGGAGTTCGGCGCCGGGCGCGTCATCGATACGCCGATCACCGAGCATGGCTTTGCCGGCGTTGGCGTCGGCGCGGCGATGGCCGGGCTGAAGCCCATCGTCGAGTTCATGACCTTCAACTTCGCCATGCAGGCGATCGACCAGATCATCAACTCGGCGGCCAAGACGCTGTACATGTCGGGCGGACAAATGGGATGCGGTATCGTGTTCCGCGGGCCCAATGGCGCGGCCGCGCGCGTCGCCGCCCAGCACAGCCAGGATTACTCCGCGTGGTATTCGCAGATCCCGGGCCTCAAGGTGATCGCGCCGTTTTCGGCTGCCGACTACAAGGGCCTGCTGAAGGCCGCGATCCGCGATCCCAATCCGGTGATCTTCCTCGAAAACGAGATGCTGTACGGTCATTCGGGTGAGGTGCCGAAACTCGACGATTACGTGATTCCGATCGGCAAGGCGCGCGTGGTGCGGACCGGCGGCGACGTCACGATCATCTCGTGGTCGAATGGCATGTCCTATGCCTTGAAGGCCGCCGAAGAACTGGCGAAGGAGGGCCTCGAGGCTGAACTCATCGATCTGCGAACGCTGCGTCCGCTGGATACCGACACGATCGTCGCCTCAGTGAAGAAGACCGGTCGTGCGGTGACGGTGGAGGAAGGCTGGCAGCAAAACGGCGTCGGGGCCGAAATCGCCGCCAGGATCATGGAGCACGCCTTCGATTACCTCGATGCGCCGGTGGCGCGGGTGTCGGGCAAGGATGTGCCGATGCCTTATGCCGCCAATCTCGAAAAGCTGGCATTGCCCTCGGTGGCCGAGGTGGTCGCGGCCGCCAAGGCCGTTTCGTATCGGTGACGCATGGCCGGTCCCAAGGAGCAGCCGCTACCGCCAGACGTCATAGGCCGCGATGATGCCACGGAGGTGTTGCGCGCCTTCGTGGTGGACGGCGGACTTTCCATCGCATTCGCACGCGCGTTCGAGGAACCGGATATGTGGGGCCTGCTGCTGGTTGACATCGCGCGCCATGCCTCGCGCGCCTATGCGCGCGAGAGCGCCTACAGCGAGGACGAAGCGCTGAGGCGTATCGTCGACATGTTCGAAGCCGAAATCGCGCGGCCGACCGATATGGGCAGCACGTCGCTGCGGTCGGAACAGGAGCACTGACGGTGGCAATCGAAGCCCATCATTTCGATTTCATGGCCGAGGCCATTCGCGAGGCGGAGATCAGCATCGCCGAGGGCGGATTGCCGATCGGCGCGGTGCTGACGCGCGACAAGAAGATCATTGCACGCGGGCATAACCGCAGGGTTCAGGAGCAGAACGTCATTCTTCACGGCGAGATGTCGTGCATGCGCAATGCCGGGGTGATCCCGTTTCATGACACGGTGATGTACACCACGCTGTCGCCATGTTCGATGTGCGCGGGCGCGATCGGGCTTTTCAAGCTTTCGCTTCTTGTGATCGGCGAGTCGGTGACATTTCCCGGGAGCAAGGACATCCTGACTCAATTCGGCATTCCCTTTATCGATCTCGAGGACGAGCGATCGGTCGACATGATGAAGTCATGGCGATCGATTCCGGCTAACGAGCGCCTCTGGCAGGGCGATATCGGCAATTGAAACAGGTCTTCGAACTTTCATCGGGTGGCGGTGACACCCAAACGGTTTTGGTTGGCTTCCGAACGGGATGGAAGACAACGCGCAAGAATATCCTGTGAGGTCAGTATGCCCATCAACATTCTGATGCCCGCGCTGTCGCCGACCATGGAGAAGGGCAACCTTGCCAAGTGGCTCAAGAAGGAGGGCGACAAGGTAAAGTCCGGCGATGTGATCGCGGAAATCGAGACCGACAAGGCGACCATGGAGGTCGAGGCGGTCGACGAAGGCACAATCGCGAAAATCCTGGTACCTGAGGGAACCCAGGACGTTCCGGTCAATGATGTGATCGCAGTGCTCGCCGGCGACGGCGAGGACGTCAAGTCGGCAGGCGCTTCCGTCGCGAGCGCGTCGCCGAAGACTGCTACTGTCGCACAGGCGCCGGCCGCGGCGACGCCGGCCGCGCCGACACCGCCTTCAGCGGTGCCTGCGGCCAAGACCCCGCCGCCGGCTGCCGCGGCTCCGGCGCCACAGGCGACGGCTCCAGTTCCACAACCCAACGGTCACGGCCGCATCTTTTCGTCGCCGCTGGCGCGTCGTCTCGCCAGGGAGGCGGGTATCGAGCTTGCGCGCATCAATGGGTCGGGCCCGCACGGCCGTGTCATCGCCCGCGACGTCGAGGAAGCCAGGTCCGGCAAGGGGCTCAAGGCGCCTGCCGCAGCGCCAGCCGGCGCGCCGGCGCTGGCACCTTCGATGTCGGACAAGCAGATTCTCGCGCTGTTCGAACCGGGAAGCTACGAGATCGTGCCGCACGACGGTATGCGCCGCACGATTGCCCAGAGGCTGACGGCTTCGGTGCAGACCATCCCGCATTACTACCTGACGATCGACTGCGATATTGGCAAACTGCTCGCCGCGCGCGAGGAGATCAACGCCGCGGCGCCGAAGGACAAAGAGAAGAAACCGCTCTACAAGCTCTCGGTCAACGATTTCGTCATCAAGGCGATGGCGATCGCCTTGCAGCGGAAGCCCGATTGCAATGTGAGCTGGACCGAATCCGGCATGCTCAAGCACAAGCATTCCGACATCGGGGTTGCGGTGGCGATGCCTGGCGGCCTGATCACGCCGATCGTTCGAAAGGCCGAAACCAAATCGCTGTCGATGATTTCAGGCGAGATGAAGGATTTCGCGGCACGGGCCCGGGCGCGCAAACTGAAACCTGAGGAATATCTGGGCGGCACCACGGCCGTCTCCAATCTCGGCATGTACGGGATCAATCACTTCACCGCGGTGATCAACCCGCCGCACGCGACGATTCTCGCGGTCGGCGCCAGCGAAGAGCGCGCGGTGGTCCGGGATGGCAAGATCGAGGCGGGGCATATGATGAGCGTGACGCTGTCGTGCGATCACCGCGCCATCGATGGCGCGCTCGGCGCCGAACTGATCGGCGCCTTCAAGATGCTGATCGAAAACCCCGTCATGATGATGGTGTGATTTAATCCGAGCCGTTGGGGGCGACGTTGAATGTCCGAACGCAGTGGCCCTGGATATCGATGCTGATCGTAGCCATCGTCGCGCTCAATCCGATTGGTCTCGATATCATTCATCTTGCGTTCTTTTCCAGTGAAGCCCTCTCGCAAAACATCTGGAGACCGGTTGCGCTGACCGGCTTGGCAATCATGGCTTTGATTGTCCTGCTGGAATGGTTGATAAGAAAGTTCATCATCAGGCGCCGATCACGTGGCGCGGCGATTTCGAGTTAGACGGGAGCCTTCATGGCCGACACATCCTTCGACATCATCATCATCGGTTCCGGTCCCGGCGGCTACGTCACCGCCATTCGCGCCGCACAGCTCGGCTTCAAGACCGCGATTGTCGAGAAATCCTATCTCGGCGGCATTTGCCTGAATTGGGGTTGCATCCCGACCAAGGCGCTGCTGCGCTCGGCCGAGATCTATCATTACATGCAGCACGCGAAAGACTACGGGCTCTCGGCCGAGAAAGTCTCCTACGACGCCAAGGCCGTGGTGCAGCGCTCGCGGGGCGTCGCCAAACGTCTCAATGATGGCGTCGGCTTTCTGATGAAAAAGAACAAGGTGACGATCGTCTGGGGCGACGCGGTGATCGACGCGCCGGGCAAGCTCACGGTGAAGAAATCCACCGTCGAGGCGCCAAAGGGCGCGTTGGGCGAGGGGGCCTACCAGGCCAAGCACATCATCATCGCGACCGGCGCGCGGCCGCGCGTATTGCCCGGTCTCGAGCCCGACAAGAAGCTGGTCTGGACCTATTTCGAGGCCATGGTGCCGGAAAAAATGCCGAAGTCGCTCTTGGTGGTCGGCTCCGGCGCGATCGGCATCGAATTCGCCTCGTTCTTCCACACCATGGGCGCTGACGTGACCGTGGTCGAGGTGCTGCCGCAGATCCTTCCCGTCGAGGACACGGAGATCGCGGGCCTCGCCCGCAAGCGCTTCGAAAAGCAGGGCATCAAGATTCTCACCGACACCAAGGTGACAAAGCTTGAGAAAAAGAACGACAGCGTGGTCGCCACCATTGACGACGGCAAGAAGCCGCAGACGCTTGAATTCGACCGGGTGATCTCGGCGGTCGGCGTGGTCGGCAATATCGAAAATCTTGGGCTCGAGAAACTCGGCGTCAAAACCGAGCACGGCTGCGTGGTGATCGATGGCTACGGCAAGACCAACGTGCCCGGCGTCTATGCCATCGGCGACGTCGCAGGTCCCCCGATGCTCGCGCACAAGGCCGAGCACGAGGGCGTCGTGTGCGTTGAGGCCATCAAGGGCCTGCATCCGCATGCGACGGACAAAAATCTCATTCCTGGTTGCACCTATTGCAATCCACAGATCGCTTCGGTCGGCCTGACGGAGGCAAAAGCGAAAGAGGGCGGCCGCGAGATCCGCGTCGGACGCTTCCCGTTCGTCGGCAACGGCAAGGCGATCGCGCTCGGTGAAGATCAGGGGTTGGTGAAGGTGATCTTCGACAAGAAGACCGGCCAGTTGCTCGGCGCTCACATGATCGGCGCCGAAGTCACCGAGCTGATCCAGGGCTACGTGATTGCGATGAACCTGGAGACCACGGAGGAAGAACTGATGCACACCATCTTCCCGCACCCGACGCTGTCGGAGATGATGAAGGAAGCAGTGTTGGACGCCTACAGCCGCGTGCTCAACATCTAGCCGGGATCCTTTTGAACAGGGAATTAGCTCGCTGCTTCGTGATTCCTGACTCACTGATAATCATCATCGCTGATCCGTATCTCCCTTGAACGAAGCGCGGGACACGCGTGGCGCCGGTCTCGCGCCGCGCTGGTCAAGGGAGGACGAAAAATGAAGAAGCCAATCTTGACGATCGCAGGTTCAGCGCTGATTGCCTTGTCTGCGATGCAGTTCGCGGCCGCCTCTGAGCATCATCAGGGCAGGTCCCATCACCGCGTCGCCGTCCGCGATAGCAATGCCTATGCACCTCCAGCCTATGTTGCAGCGCAGCCGGAGTGGTCAGCCTATCCCTACAATGGCGGTCTATCGGCGCCTGCTGGCCGCTGATTTCGATTGTCGTTGGGCAACCGCAGTGCAGTCGCCGTGTGGCGCGCCCTTCTCTTTGTGGGGAGTCGCTTCGTTTAAAGGGTTGCTTCACCGCAACGATTGTTGCGAGAACGCAACACTTCTTGAAGATTTAACCCTCGTCGCAGCTCACTCTTGCCCATGCCGCTTTTTAGCCACACCCCTCCTTGAAATCATTTCTTCGTAGGCTGAAGGCCACGGCGCTCGCGAAGGCGATGGGAACTTAAAGGATTTCCCGGGTTCTAAGAGAGATGGCTGGGGAAACAGGTTCGCGATGGACGCCAAGACCAACATCAAGAAGAGACTGCCGAGCCGTCATGTAACGGAGGGGCCCGAGCGGGCGCCCCATCGGTCGTATCTCTATGCCATGGGATTGACGACCCGGCAGATCCACCAACCCTTCGTCGGGGTGGCGTCGTGCTGGAACGAGGCCGCGCCCTGCAACATTTCGCTGATGCGTCAGGCCCAGGCGGTCAAGAAGGGGGTAGCCTCCGCCGGCGGTACCCCACGCGAATTCTGCACCATCACCGTGACCGATGGTATCGCGATGGGCCATGACGGCATGCGCTCGTCGCTGCCGTCGCGCGAATGCATCGCCGATTCGGTCGAGCTGACCATACGTGGCCATGCCTATGACGCGCTGGTGGGTCTGGCCGGTTGCGACAAGTCACTCCCCGGAATGATGATGGCGATGGTCCGCCTCAACGTCCCCTCGATCTTCATCTATGGCGGCTCAATCCTTCCCGGCAATTTCCGTGGCCAGCAGGTCACGGTCCAGGACATGTTCGAGGCCGTCGGCAAGCACTCGGTCGGCGAAATGTCGGACGCCGATCTCGATGAAATCGAGCGGGTGGCTTGTCCCTCCGCCGGCGCGTGCGGCGCACAATTCACCGCCAACACCATGGCGACGGTATCCGAGGCCATCGGGTTGGCATTGCCCTATTCGGCCGGTGCGCCTGCGCCGTACGAAATTCGTGATTCCTTTTGCATGACCGCCGGCGAGAAGGTCATGGAGTTGATCGCGCTTAACATCAGGCCGCGGGACATCGTGACGCGGCGTTCGCTTGAAAATGCCGCCGCCGTGGTGGCCGCATCGGGCGGGTCGACCAATGCTGCATTGCATCTGCCGGCGATTGCCCACGAATGTGGAATCAAATTCGACCTTTTCGACGTGGCGGAAATCTTCAAAAAGACACCGTATGTCGCGGATTTGAAGCCGGGCGGTCGTTATGTCGCCAAAGACATGTTTGAAGTTGGCGGCATACCGCTTTTGATGAAGACGTTGCTCGATAATGGCCATTTGCACGGTGATTGCTTGACCGTCACGGGCCGCACGATCGCCGAAAACCTCAAAAGTGTGAAATGGAACCCGCACCAGGATGTGGTGCGCTCCGCCGACAAGCCGATCACCATCACCGGCGGCGTCGTCGGCCTGAAGGGTAATCTCGCGCCCGAGGGCGCGATCGTGAAGGTCGCGGGTATGTCGAACTTGAGGTTTACCGGTCCTGCCCGTTGCTTCGATCGCGAAGAGGATGCCTTCGAGGCGGTCCAGAAGAAAACCTACAAAGAGGGCGAGGTCATCGTCATCCGCTACGAGGGGCCGCGCGGCGGTCCCGGCATGCGCGAAATGCTCTCGACCACGGCGGCACTGACCGGGCAGGGCATGGGCGGCAAGATTGCCCTGATCACCGATGGCCGGTTCTCCGGCGCGACGCGCGGCTTCTGCATCGGCCATGTCGGGCCGGAAGCGGCGGTTGGCGGACCGATCGCGTTGCTGCAGGACGGCGATACCATCGAAATCGACGCCACTGCCGGGACTCTTAACGTAAAGTTGACCGACGCGGAGCTGGCCGAGCGCAAGACCAAATGGAAGCCCCGCGCGACCAATCATACATCAGGTGCACTGTGGAAATACGCCCAGCAGGTTGGGCCGGCGGTAGGTGGCGCCGTAACCCATCCGGGCGGGGCGCACGAGAAATTGTGTTATGCGGATATCTGAGCGTATCATTTTTGCGCTGATTTTAGGGGCCACGCCGGTGGCCACGCAGGGATTCGCCTTCGACGGAGCGCCGGTTAATCAGGATGCGGCTATTCCGGTGGTTTCGGCCCAGCCGGGGGCTGCGGCGGCCCTGAAGAAGGCCATTCCCCCGTCCGCGCCCGAAACCTCGCTGACCTCGTTGCAATATGCCGCTGAAGGCGGTCATCCGATCGCCCAGTGGAAACTGGGGCGGATGTACGCGGATGGCGATGGCGTCGCACAGGACGATCTGCGGGCTTTCGAGTATTTCAGCCGCATCGCCAATGCCCATGCGGAAGACAGCCCCTCGGCGCCGCAGGCGGCGATTGTCGCCAACGCCTTTGTCGCGCTTGGGCGCTACTACCTCAACGGCATTCCGAATTCGAAGATCAAGTCCGATCCGGAGCGGGCGAGGGAGATGTTCTCCTACGCGGCCTCGTATTTCGGCAATGCCGACGCGCAATATGACTTGGCCCGGCTCTATCTGAAGAGCGCCGGCACGTCCCGCGACGACTTCCGCTATGGCGCGCGCTGGCTCGGCCTTGCGGCCCAAAAGGGCCAGCATCAGGCGCAAGCCTTGCTCGGCCAGATGCTGTTCAATGGCGACCAACTGCCGCGTCAGGCCGCGCGCGGACTGATGTGGCTGACGCTGGCACGCGACAGCGCCACGGCGGATGAGACCTGGATCAAGGAAAGCTACAACAAGGCGATTGCCAGAGCGTCCGACGACGACCGCGCGATGGCGCTGCAGATGCTCGAGCATTGGGTTCAGGGCCGCAAGGACTAGACGATAATTTCAGGTGGTGGATGCGGCGCTGATGCGCCTTTGCCTATCCTGCCCTTGTCACGCCGTCTCGAGATCGAGATCGATCCAGACTGGCACGTGGTCCGACGGTTTCTCCCAGCCGCGCACATAGCTGTCGATCCCCACATCAATGAGCCGGTCGCTGGCCTGCGGAGACAGCAGAAGGTGATCGATGCGCAAGCCCTGGTTCTTTTGCCAGGCGCCGGCCTGATAATCCCAGAATGTATACTGTCCGGGGGCGTCGGTAACGGCGCGCAGGGCGTCGGTCAGGCCGAGGCCGAGCAGTGATTGAAAGCTTTCGCGGGTGGTCGCTCGAAACAGGGCGTCGTTGACCCAGGCAGCGGGATTGTGGACGTCCTCCGGCTTTGGGATGACGTTGAAGTCTCCGGCGAGAACCAGCGGTTCTTCCGCCTTAAGCCGCTGCTTCGAATACTCCAAAAGCCGCGACATCCATTTGAGTTTATAGGGATATTTTTCGGTCTCCGGCGGATTTCCGTTCGGCAGATAGAGGCACGCGACCCGAAGCACGCCCTGCTTCAGCGGGACCACACCTTCCAGAAATCGCGCATGCGTATCTTCGTCGTCGCCGGCGAGTCCCGATTTGGTCTCATCGAACGGAAGCTTGGACAACAGTGCGACGCCATTGAAGGTCTTCTGACCATGGGTGACGACGTTGTAGCCAAGTGCCTCGATCTCAAACCGCGGAAATGCCTCGTCGGTGCATTTGATTTCCTGGAGGCAAACGACGTCGGGCGAGCAGTCCTTCAGCCAGGTCAAGAGATTTTCGATCCGCTGCCGGACCGAATTCACGTTCCAGGTGGCGATGCGCATGAGGATTTAAATCTCAGATCGAGAAACTGGTGCCGCAACCGCAGGATGCCGTTGCGTTGGGATTGACCACCCGGAAGGACGCGCCGATCAGGTCGTCGACGAAATCGACTTCGGAGCCTGCGAGAAACGGCACTGAGGCAGGGTCGACCAGCACCACGGCGGCATCGCGCGCGATCACCAGATCGTCCTCGGCCCGTGCACGTTCGACGTCGAACTTGTACTGGAAGCCGGAGCAGCCGCCGCCCTCGACGCTGATCCGCAGCATCGCACCACTGCCCTCGGTCTTGAGGATTTCGCCAATTCGGCGGGCTGCACGCTCGCTGATGGTGACGGCTGTGGTCATATGAGAGACCTCCAATTGCAGGCGCCCGATCCAATTATCTGGTATCCGGCTCCCAGCATAGTTAAGTGCGCCGGGGACGGGAATCAAACCCTTGGGAGATGAATACACCGTGTCGGTCGGAATGGCTGCCCCTCGCTCGATCTATGCCTGCGATCCCGACCGCAGCCGCGGGCGCCAGTTCGCGGAGCCGCCGAGCAGGACCCGAAGCCCGTTCCGGCGCGATTGCGACCGGGTCATTCATTCCACCGCGTTCCGCCGCCTGAAACACAAGACCCAGGTGTTCGTGTTCCATGAGGGCGATCATTACCGCACCCGGCTCAGCCACACCCTGGAGGTCGCGCAGATTGCCCGCGCGCTGGCCCGGCAGCTTGGCCTCGACGAGGATTTGACCGAGACGCTGGCGCTTGCCCACGACCTCGGCCATCCCCCGTTCGGTCACGCCGGCGAACGGGCGCTGGATGTCTGTCTGCAGGCCCATGGTGGCTTCGATCACAACGCGCAGACCTTGCGCGTCGTCACGTCGCTGGAGCACCGCTACCCCCAATTTGACGGACTCAACCTGACCTGGGAATCGCTCGAGGGCATCGTCAAGCACAACGGCCCGCTGACCGAGCGCAACGGCGCGGCGATCGGACGTTATCGCGACCGTGGCATTCCCGCAGGCGTTTCCGAGTTCGTCGAGACCTGCGACCTCGAACTTTGGACCTTTGCGTCGCTGGAGGCGCAGGTTGCGGCGATCGCCGACGACATCGCGTATGACGCTCATGACATCGACGATGGCCTGCGCGCCGGTCTCTTTGCAGTCGATGATCTCAAGGTCATCCCGCTGGCCGCCGAGATGATTGCCGATATCGCCGGACACTATCCCAATCTCGACGATAGCAGGCGCGGCGCGGAACTGGTGCGCGAGCTGATTTCCTGCCTGATCGGAGCGGTGGTCTCGGAAGCACAGCGGCGTCTGGAACAAGCTCGGCCTGCCTGCGTCGAGGACGCTCGCAACCACGGCGAGGTGCTGATCGCCTTTCCGCGGGAGGTGGCGCAGGCGGAAGCCGGGATCAAGGCGTTTCTAAAGCAACGGATGTACCGGCATCCGCGGGTGATGGGGGTGATGGGGGACGCGGAACAAATCCTGTTCGACCTGTTCGCGCGCTATCAAAACCATCCGGGCGATCTGCCGGCGGAATGGCTTCCGGGCGGCGACCACAGCGAGAGCGAAACCGAGCGAGCGCGGCGGATCGGCAACTTCATCGCCGGGATGACGGATCGTTTTGCCTTGACCGAGCATCAGCGGCTTTTTGACTCGACCCCGGATTTGCGTTAGGCGGCGGCTATGGCCGGCAAACCACCGACGCAACATCTTTTCGCCAACGTGCTGGCGCGCGTGCATGCCGTCTGCGCCGCGGAGCTTGGCGCTGGCGCCGATTTGTCGCGTGTGGTCGTCGAGCCGCCGAAGGATCCGACCCATGGCGATATGGCGACCAACGCTGCGATGGTGCTCGCCAGGGAAGCCGGGACCAAACCGCGCGAGCTTGCCGAAAAGATCGCGAGCCGCCTGCGGAAGGACGATTTGATTGCCGCTGTCGAGGTGGCCGGTCCCGGTTTCATCAATCTCACTTTGAAGCCGTCGGTCTGGGCGGACGCGCTGCGCGCGGTGCTGCGAGAAAGCAGTTCATACGGGCAAAGCGCGTTTGGTGAGGGTGAGAAGGTCAACGTCGAATACGTCTCGGCCAACCCGACCGGGCCGATGCATGTCGGGCATTGCCGGGGCGCGGTGTTTGGCGATGCGCTGGCGAGCCTGCTTCAATTCGCGGGCTATGATGTCACCCGCGAATATTACATCAACGACGCCGGCGCGCAGGTCGATGTGCTCGCCCGCTCGGCCTTCCTGCGCTACCGCGAGGCGCTCGGCGAGAATATCGGTGAAATTCCCGAGGGGCTCTATCCCGGCGATTATCTGAAGCCGGTCGGGCAGGCGCTGTCAGCCGAATTTGGCGACAAGCTCTTGGCGATGCCGGAGGGCGGTTGGCTGCCGATCGTGCGCGCCAAGGCGATCGCGATGATGATGGAAGCGATCAAGGGCGATCTCGCAGCGCTCAATATCAGGCTCGACGTGTTTTTTTCCGAGCGATCGCTGATCGAGACCGGCAACAATCGTGTCGCCGAGACCATCGACTTTCTGCGTTCCAAAGGCGACGTCTACGAGGGCCGTTTGCCCCCACCCAAGGGGACGCCGGTCGATGATTACGAGGACCGCGAGCAGACGCTGTTTCGCGCCACTTCGTATGGCGATGACGTGGATCGGCCGCTGCTCAAATCTGACGGCAGCTACACTTATTTCGCTTCGGATATCGCCTACCACAAAGACAAGTTCGACCGCGGCTTCCGCAACCTCGTCGATGTCTGGGGCGCCGATCACGGGGGCTACGTCAAGCGCGTGGAGGCGGCGATCAAGGCCGTCACCTCGGGCAAGGCCACGCTTGACGTCAAGATCGTCCAGCTCGTCAAGCTGCTGCGCCATGGCGAGCCGGTAAAGATGTCGAAGCGGTCGGGCGATTTCGTCACCTTGCGTGAGGTGGTCGATGAGGTCGGCAAGGATGCCGTGCGCTTCATGATGCTTTACCGCAAGAATGACGCGGTGCTCGATTTCGACCTCGCCAAGGTCATCGAGCAGTCGCGTGAGAACCCGGTCTTTTACGTTCAGTACGGCCATGCGAGGGGCCATTCAGTGTTCCGCAATGCGCGGGAGGTGATCCCCGACCTGCCGGAGGAGGCCGGCGCCCGAGCCGCCTTCCTGGCCGATGCCGCGCTGGAGCGCCTGACCGACCCTTCGGAACTAGACCTGCTGCGGCGGCTGGCACTCTACCCTCGGACGGTGGAGGCGGCGGCATCTGCACATGAGCCCCACCGAATCGCTTTTTACCTCTATGATCTCGCCAGCGAATTTCATGCGCTGTGGACGAGGGGGCGCGACTTGCCCTATTTACGCTTCATTATCAATAATGATGCAGGGATGACAAAGGCACGCTTGGCGCTGGTTCAGGGTGTCGTCTCGGTTTTGGCCTCCGGGCTTGCCGTTCTCGGGGTCGATGCTCCGGACGAGATGCGGTAACAGGGACGAGCGCCACTCACTGGGGATTTTGTGAGTGGCATCCGGCAGGAGCCGGTTCGTTCGTAGAAGTGGGTTGGCGGTTATCCCGAAGGGGACGCATCATCACGATGGCTAATCGATATCAGAACAGACCTTTTCCCGCTGAGAACGACCACGATCGCAGCGGTGGGTCGCACACGCCTGCCCAAGGGGAAAGTGACCCCTTGGCGGAACTGGCCCGCCTGATCGGTCAGACCGACCCGTTCGGCACCATGGGACGGGCCAATCTGCAGGTACAGCCACGTGCCAGGGAGCAGGACCGGCACGATCCATATCAGCAACCGCCGGAGGCAGACGAGGGCCCGGCGCCGGGTCCGCCCTCTTGGATGCAACGCGCGGCCAGGCAGGAGACGCCGCAACCGCCACCGCAGCCAGAAGACTATCCCAGCGCGGTGCATCCGTTGCATCGCTATGCGCCGGCGCATACGGCGCAGGAAACAGATTATGACGAGGAGCCCGCGTTCGCTGATGCCAATCACGAGCGCGATCTGTCGCGCTACGATCATGCGCTCTATGGCGAGCTGGATGCAGATGCGGCGGACCCTCAGCACGATCCAGCCTACGATGATGACGCTTACGCCTATCAGGATGGCTATGGCGACGGCGCCGAGGATGAGGTCCCCAAACGCCGTGGCGGCATGGTCCTTGTTGGTGCCGTGCTCGCGTTGGCCGTGTTTGGTGTGGGCGGGGCCTTCGCCTATCGCTCCTATATGGGATCAGCGCGCACCGGCGAGCCGCCCATCATCAGGGCTGACGCAGGCCCGACCAAGATCGTTCCGGCTCCCGCCGATGGCACTGCCAAGCTGCCCGATCGCCTGGCGAGCGCTGACGGCACCGAGAAAATCGTTCCGCGCGAGGAAACCCCGGTCGACATCAATGCTCGGTCAGGCCCGCGCGTGGTATTTCCGCCGTTGAACCAGAACGGAACCCCACCGTCGACGGCCAGCGTGGCGCCAGGCGCGGCGCTGGCGAATTCCGGGAATGGCACCCTGTCCAACAGTGAGCCGAGAAAAATCAGGACCTTCTCGGTCCGGGGCGATCAGGCCGACGCTGCCGCGACCCCGGTAACAGGCGCGCCGCCTTCGCCGCCGAAATCGGCTGCGACTGCGCGGACGGCTGGCGCAACCCCGCACACCCCGCCGTCGGGGGCCAACGCCAGTGCGGCAAACGCCAATGCGCCGCTTTCGCTCTCGCCGCAGGCCGCCCAGCCGCCTGCCGAACCTTCAACCAGGGTTGCCAACACGGCCCCCGCTCAAATCGCGCCCAGCGCGGGCGGAGGCAGCGGCGGATATCTGGTTCAGGTTTCCTCGCAGCGCAATGAGGCTGACGCGCAGGCCTCCTACAGGTCGCTGCAGGGCAAGTTCCCGTCTGTGCTGGGATCTCGTGCGCCAGTGATCAAGCGTGCCGACCTCGGCGATAAGGGCGTCTATTACCGGGCTATGGTCGGTCCATTCGGTTCACCCGACGAAGCCTCGCAGTTTTGCAGCAGCCTGAAGTCCGCCGGCGGGCAGTGCGTCGTCCAAAGGAATTGAGGGCCATTTCCTTGACCCTCGAGCCGGCACAAGGCTAATCCGCCCGCATGAACACGCGGGCCTTCATCACGGGCGTATCCGGGACGGAACTGAACGCGGCTGAGCGTGAGTTCATCCGCGCCGAAAGGCCGTGGGGTTTCATCCTCTTCAAGAGAAATATCGAGACGCCACAACAGGTTGCTCTTTTGGTTCAAGAATTGAAAAGATCCGTGAGCGTCCCCGATGCCCCGGTTCTGATCGACCAGGAAGGCGGCCGCGTCCAGCGTCTTGGCCCGCCATACTGGCCGATCTATCCGGCTGGGGCTGTTTTCGGTATGCTCTACGACATCGATCGTACGCTCGGCCTGTCTGCGGCGCGGCTAAGTGCCCGTCTGATCGCAACCGACCTCGAAGATCTCGGGATCAGCGTGGATTGCCTGCCGCTGGCGGACGTCCCGGTCGCGGGCGCCAATGCTGTCATCGGCGACCGGGCCTACGGAACCGAACCGGGAAAGGCCGCAGCCATCGCGCGCGCCGTTACGGATGGCCTGGAGCAGGGTGGCATTTTACCCGTGCTCAAGCATATTCCCGGGCACGGCCGGGCGACCGCGGACAGCCATTTCGGGCTTCCGGTCGTAAATACATCCAAGAAGGAGCTGGAACACACTGATTTCGCAGCGTTTCAACCGCTCGCCGACCTGCCGATGGCCATGACCGCACATGTTGTGTTTAGCGCGCTGGACCCGGTTCATCCGGCCACGACTTCTGCGACAATCATCCAACAGGTGATTCGCGGCGTGATTGGGTTCCAGGGTTTGTTGATGAGTGATGACGTGTCCATGAATGCGCTCTCGGGGTCGATCGCCGAGCGGACGCGGGCCATCTTTGCTGCCGGCTGCGACATGGTTCTCCATTGCAACGGCAAGCTCGAGGAGATGCGTGAAGTCGCCGCCGAGACGCCGGAATTGTCGGGGAAAGCGTTGGATCGCGCCAGGCAGGCGCTGGCGTCGCGCCGCGCGCCCCAGCCGTTTGATCGCGGCGCTGCGCGGGCGGAACTAGAGGCGTTGATCAGCAGGGCGGGAACCGGAGGCGCATGACCGCGGAAATTCTATCGTTCGAAACGGGACGGCCTGCCGAGCTCTCCGCCGACGAGCCCGCGCTGGTTGTCGACGTCGAGGGCTATGAGGGCCCGCTCGACCTCCTGCTCGCCCTGGCGCGTCAGCAGCGCGTCGATCTTGCCAAGATTTCGATCCTGGCGCTGGCGGATCAGTATCTGGTGTTCATCGAGGCGGCCCGAAAGATTCGTCTCGAGCTTGCCGCTGATTATCTCGTGATGGCGGCATGGCTGGCGTTTCTGAAATCGCGACTGTTGCTGCCCGAACCGCCATCGGCGGAAGGACCGAGCGCCGAAGAAATGGCAACGGCCCTCGCCAACCGGCTTCGCCGGCTGGAGGCCATTCGCGAGGCCTCGAACCGGCTGATGAACCGCCCGCAATTGCAGCGCGATATTTTTCCGCGCGGTAATCCCGAAACCATCGCCGAAATCCGGCATCCCAGGTACACCGCAACCCTGTTCGACCTGCTCACCGCCTATGCCGCCCAGCGCCAGCAGCGCGTGCTGGCATCGGTGCATCTGACCAAGCGCACGGTGTGGTCGCTGAGCGAGGCGAGGGCCTCGCTGGAACGCCTTGTCGGAATGGCCGAGGACTGGAGCCGGCTCGACGAATACCTCATCAACTACGTCGTCGATCCCTCGCAAAAGGCCACCGTCTTTGCTTCCAGTTTTGCCGCGGCGCTTGAGCTGGTCAGGGAGGGCGAGGTGGAACTGCACCAGAAAGAAGCGTTCGCGCCGTTGTTTTTTCGAAAGCGTCCGCCGCAACCAGTATCGGACGCGATGACCGCGCCGGATCTGCCGGCCGAGTAAGTGGAAGAAGGAGACCGAGCCATGGCAAGCCTGGCGGAAAAACGCAAAGCCGATGCCGAGGAAAGCTCTGTGGATCCGCAGGCGCGGCCGGAAGAGCTGCGGCTATTGGAAGCGCTGTTGTTTGCCTCCGCCGAGCCGCTGGATCAGGCGACGCTGGCAAAGCGGATGCCGGAGGGGGTCGATGTGAAAGTGGCGCTGGCGCAGTTGCAGGCGGATTACGCCTCGCGCGGCGTCAACCTGGTTCGCATTGCAAATAAGTGGACGTTCCGCACCGCCGGCGATCTGTCCTGGCTGATGACGCGGGAGAGCACCGAGACGCGGCGGCTATCGCGCGCGGCAATCGAGATGCTCGCCATCATCGCCTATCATCAACCCGTCACCCGCGCCGAGATCGAGGAAATCCGCGGCGTGATCACCTCCAAGGGGACTCTGGATGTGCTGCTGGAAACCGGCTGGATTCGCCCGCGCGGTCGCCGCAAGACGCCGGGTCGTCCGTTGACCTTCGGAACTACCGAGGCCTTTTTGTCGCAGTTCACTCTGGAGGCGCTGGGCGATCTGCCGGGCCTTGAGGAATTGAAGGGAACGGGTCTTTTGGATTCCCGGCTGCCCTCCGGTTTCAATGTTCCAACGCCTTCGGATGATCCTGCGCTGCGTGACGACGAGGATCCGCTTGAGATCGGCGATCTGGAACTTGCCCTGGCCCCCGCGGTCGAGCCGGAAGGCAACGAGGGAAGCTAATTCGGTCGATTGCAATAGCCCCGCTGACATCTGGCCGAGGTGCATTAACGGTAGCGCCGTAACTCCGATTTGACGCGGCTTAAGTCCTTGTTTTTGACACCCCCTGAGCCTACTTTCCGGTGAGTAGGATGGGGTCTCAGGGCCCCCGCGTGTTTTGGAGGATTGCAGGATGGGTTCGCTTAGCATTTGGCACTGGATCGTCGTGATCGCAGTCGTCCTGCTGCTGTTTGGTCGTGGCAAGATTTCCGACCTGATGGGCGACGTGGCGCAGGGCATCAAGGCCTTCAAGAAGGGCATGCAGGACGATGAAAAGACTGCAGAAAAGACCGAGCCCGTAAAGACGATCGATCATAACGCTGCGCCTAATGCAGCGGCGCGATCGGATGTCGGCAGCAAGACTGTCTGAATATCCTGGCGCACGTGTTCGGCAAACCTCTGGTGGCACGTTGATCTTGCGACAGGCGTGCGGCAAGACGGGTTGAGGAAAGACGCGGGCGGTCCAGTTTTTGTTGATGGATATTGGGCGAAGCTGCCTCGCGTGAGCGGAATTTTTCATGTTCGACATCGGATGGAGTGAATTCGTCGTCATCGCAGTTGTCGCGCTGATCGCCATCGGCCCAAAGGAATTGCCGGGCGTGCTGCGCATGGTCGGGCAATGGATGGGCAAGGCGCGCAAGATGGCCGCCGAATTCCAGGGCCAGTTTCAGGAAGCCATGCGCGAGGCCGAAATGGCCGACCTCAAGAAAAGCTTCGACGAGGTCAAGGAAGCCGCGACCGGATTTGCGAGCGGCAACGTCATGACCTCCTTGCAAAATGACGTCAGCGCCGCGCTCAATATCGAGGACAAGCCGGTAGCAACGCCTGAGACGTCGGTGGACACCGCATCGATCGACTCTCCGGCCCCGGCGTCCGAACCTTTGGCGATTACGCCGGAAAGTCAGCCGCAGCACGAACCGCAACACACACCGCCTGTAGCTGCCGAGATTGAACTGGCACGGGACGCCAAAGCGTCATGAGCGCCGAGGACATCGAGGCCAGCAAAGCGCCGCTGATGGATCATCTGATCGAGCTGCGCTCGCGCCTGATCAAGGCGCTGCTCGGGTTCGGCGTCGCCTTCATCTTCTGCTTCTTCTTTGCCAAGCAAATCTACAATGTGCTGGTGTGGCCGTTCGTCTGGGTCGCGGGGCCCGAGAATTCGAAATTCATCTACACGGCGCTCCTGGAATATTTCTTGACCCAGTTGAAGCTGGCGCTGTTCGGCGCCGGTTTCATCTCGTTTCCGATCGTGGCCACGCAAATCTACAAATTCGTGGCGCCCGGCCTCTACAAGCACGAGCGCGGCGCGTTCCTGCCCTACCTGATCGCGACCCCGTTCTTCTTCGTGCTGGGATCGATGCTGGTGTATTTCGTGGTGCTGCCGATGCTGGTGCGGTTTTCGCTCGGCATGCAGCAGATGAGCGGCCCGGAGACGGCGCAGATCCAATTGTTGCCCAAGGTCGGCGAATATCTGTCGCTGATGATGTCGCTGATTTTCGCATTCGGCATCGCGTTCCAGCTGCCGGTGATCCTGACCCTGTTGGGGCGGATCGGCATCATCACCTCCAAGCAGCTACGCGACAAGCGGCGCTATTTCATCGTGATCGCGTTCATCATTGCCGCGGTGCTGACGCCGCCGGATGTCCTGAGCCAGGCCTCGCTCGCGATACCCCTGCTGGCGCTGTATGAGGGTTCGATCATAGCCGTTCGCGTGGTGGAGAAGAAGGCCACGGCAGCCAAGGCGGCCGCCGCCACACCGCCCCCGGCGAGCCCGCCGCCCGATCCCACGCCGGCGGAGTAGTCCGAAGCGGCGTTTCACCTATCATCACGCCACGCTGCCCGTGATTCGTCATGCCCGGGCTTGACCCGGGCATCCACGACTTGTTCTAAGACGCGCAAAGACGTGGATGGCCGGGACAAGCCCGGCCATGACGCAGGAATGTCCGCCATGCACGACATCAAATGGATCCGCGACAATGCCGACGCCTTCGACGCCGCACTCAAACGGCGCGGCCTGGAGCCCATGTCGAAGTCGCTGCTCGCGATCGACGAGAGGCGTCGGGCGGCGATCATGGCGTCGGAGCAGGCGCAGGCGCGGCGCAACTCCGCATCGAAGGAAATCGGCGACGCCAAGAAGGCCAAGGACGACGCGCGCGCCGCCAAGCTGATGGCCGAAGTCGCCGAACTCAAGACGACCATGCCGCAATTGGAGGCGGCTACCAAGGCAGCGGATGAAGAGCTTGCTGTCGCGCTGGCGGCAATTCCCAACCTGCCGCTCGATGACGTACCCGACGGCGTCGACGAGCATGGCAACGTGCAGCGTCACGTATTCGGCGCTGCGCGCAACTATGCCTTCACGCCGAAACCGCATGATGATTTGGGCCACGCGCTCGGCTTCATGGATTTCGAGGCGGCGGCGAAATTATCCGGCGCACGTTTTGTCGTGTTGAAGAAGGGCCTGGCGCGCCTCGAGCGCGCGATCGGGCAATTCATGCTCGATCTGCATACCAATGAGCACGGCTACACCGAAGTGAATCCGCCGCTCCTTGTGCGAGATGGCACTATGTTTGGCACGGGACAGTTGCCGAAATTTGATGATGACCAGTTTGCAACCAGCAATGGGTCAAAGCCAGAGAGATATTTGATGGAGGCGGTAAACGGCGCGGTCTCAGCGTTTGCTTCGGATCAAATAGACCACATTGAGTATGACAAATTAACGCGTGCGATCGCTCACGCGAATAAGGAGGCTTTGAATGGTCTGAGCAATACCCGCCTCTGGCTCATCCCCACCGCCGAAGTCCCCCTGACAAACCTCGTTCGCGAATCCATCGTCGATGAAAAAGATTTGCCGATGCGCCTGACGGCGCTGACGCCGTGTTTTCGCGCCGAAGCGGGCGCTGCCGGGCGCGACACCCGCGGGATGATCCGCCAGCATCAATTTACAAAAGTCGAGCTTGTTTCGATTACGACTCCGGAGAACAGCCGCGACGAGCACGAGCGGATGCTGGCTTGCGCCGAGGAAGTGCTGCGGCAGCTCGATCTGCACTATCGGGTGATGACGCTGTGCGCCGGCGACATGGGCTTTGCCGCGCAGAAGACCTACGACATCGAAGTCTGGATGCCGGGGCAGGGCGACGGCGGCGCTTACAGGGAAATCTCAAGCTGCTCGGTATGCGGCGAGTTCCAGGCCCGGCGGATGGATGCGCGCTATCGCGGGGCCGATGCCAAGCCGCGCTTCGTGCATACCCTCAACGGTTCCGGCACTGCCGTCGGCCGCGCGCTGATCGCGGTCATGGAAACCTACCAGCAGGAAGACGGTTCGATCGCCGTGCCGGACGTGCTCCAGCCTTATATGGGCGGGATGAAGGTCATCACCCGCGACACCTGATTTTAGACAATTTGCCAGCCACTGTTGCGCGTTCGTTGTTGCGAAGGCGCACCGTCCCGGTATCTTCATTTCGACGCGCGAGAGCCTCCTTTCCGGAAACGATGATACGCAATGGCCCTGCACCGCGACATCTATTGGGTGGGCAGACAATGGGCTGTCACAGGGCACGGCATCCAGGCGTGCGATCAGAAACAGAAGGGCAAGTTCGACATCGAGGCTTCCCGGCTATGGGAAGACGGCGTGCAGGAGGGTGTGCGTGCGTTGAAATGGGTCAATTCCGAGGATTTCGACAAGGCAATTTCCGTCGCCCGCAAATATTACCCGGAGCCACCTCGAAAGACCCCGCTGCCTGAAAAGTCGGTTTCGCCGCCAAACGACGATGTTGCCCCCGCAAAGGCGCCAAAACCGGCGGTTCCGACGTTCGAGATGCGGACCGGGGAATTGCACGCAAAATTCCTCCCGGTTTGGCGCATCCGCACTCGCGTCACCGGGCGCTGAGACAATAGCCAGCATTTGAATTGCAGTGGCGGCGATCGCCACAGGGGTCATTCACCCTCTCCGATAAGTTTCAACCGATGAGCAATTTTGACCACAGCCGAGAACCCCGGAAGGGTCATTCTAGGACGTCGTTGACAGCGGGTTCGTTAAGCGCCCCACAGCAAATCAGGATGCGTGATGCCCGAATTTCAGCCGGTATCCTCGGCCGCTACTGCCGCCATCGCGCGGCCGCGCTGCCGGAACTGCCAACAAAATCGCATGCTGCTGTCGAAGCTCGAGACCGGATTGTCCGGCTTCGACCGCCGCACGTTCGTGTGCCAGAAGTGCGGGCGGGTTGAAACGGCGGTGGTTTTGCGCGACCCCATGAAGTCCGCGCGAGGCTGGCTTGCCAGCGAACTAAAGCCACCGACTTGAGCATCGGATTGGCGCCGACGGGCCGAATTTTGGACTCAAATCCGCGGCTGCCGCTACCCGGAAATTGAGTCGCATGCCGAACATAACGGGGTTATGCTACTTATTTCACCGCAGCGCGTTGCGGCCTTGCCGGTGGACCGAGAGTGTTGTGCTCCCGCGCTAAAACGACCAACACATGCCTAGCACCCAGTCCTCGCAGGCCAAGAACACGTTTGATCCCCTGGTTTTTCTGAGCGAGCAGGGCGCTGGCAGATCCGTCGAGCGATACCTCAAAAACCAGAAAATATTCAGCCAGGGCGATATCGCCGACACGGTTTTCTTCATCCGGAGGGGCAAGGTCAAACTCACCGTTTTGTCCGAGCATGGCAAGGAAGCCGTGGTTGGAATTTTCACCGAGGGGCAGTTCTTCGGCGAAGGGTGTCTTGGGGGGAGCGAATTACGCACCGCCACAAGCCATGCCATGGAAACGTGCCTGGTCACTTCGATCACAAAGAGCGCCATGCTTGTGACCCTTGGCGCGGAGCCGAAATTCGCTCAATTTTTCATTTCCTATCTGCTGTCGCGCAATAGCCGGATTGAAGATGACCTGATCGACCAGCTATTCAATTCCAGCGAACGTCGTCTGGCGCGTCTGCTGCTCCTGCTTGCGAATTTCGGCAAGGAAGGCGATGCACCGCCGGTCCCCGTGACCCTCAGCCAGGAGACGCTGGCGGAAATGATCGGCACCACGCGTTCGCGGGTAAGTTTTTTCATGAACAAATTCCGCAAAAAAGGGTTCATCGACTACAACGGCAAGATCGAGGTTCACCGCTCGCTGCTGGATGCGGTGCTGCGCGAGAAGCCACAGATCGAGGAGGACGCGTAGTTGAGGCGGACGCGGTGCGGCACGTTAAAGGCGCCGCCGCGGGCGCCAATGCCTTTTGCAGCTTGCGAATGCGCCAGGAAATACTTTCAGTCATTGCCCTTGCGCCATAAGAGTAGCCGGCACCGCGGGTTTGCCTCATGCGCGATAGCCGGATAAGACGGCGCTTCGAGCGCTGCTGAATCGATCGAAGAAGGCCTGCCGACCGATGCGAATTCTATGCACCAACGACGACGGCATCCATGCCCCCGGCCTGAAGATTGTCGAGGAGATTGCGCGGGTGTTGTCCGACGACGTCTGGGTGGTGGCGCCGGAGCTCGATCAATCCGGGGTCTCGCACTCGCTGTCGCTGAACGATCCGCTTCGCTTGCGCGAAGTAGGCCCGCGTCACTTCGCAGTCAGGGGCACGCCGACCGATTGCGTCATCATGGGCGCACGTCACATTCTCGGAGAGAAGATGCCCGATCTTGTCTTGTCAGGCGTCAACAAGGGCCGCAACGTGGCCGAGGATGTCGTCTATTCCGGCACGATCGCGGGCGCGCTCGAGGGCACCATCCTGGGCCTGCCGTCATTCGCGCTGTCGCAGGAATTCACATTGGAATCGCGCGAACGGCCGCTGTGGGACACCGCCCTGAAATTCGGTCCCTCGATCCTGCGCAAGGTGATCGACGCCGGCGTGCCCAGGAACACTGTTATCAATGTCAACTTTCCGGCCTGCGCTCCCGACGAAGTCGCGGGCGTGCGCGTGACCCGGCAGGGCAAGCGCAATCTTGGATTTCTGAAGGTCGACCAGCGCCGCGACGGCCGCGGCAATCCGTATTTCTGGATCGGGTTCGAGCGGCTGGCCAAGATCGACGTGCCCGCCGAAGGTACCGATCTCTGGGCGCTGGCGGCGCGTTATGTGTCGGTGACGCCGTTGCGGCTCGACCGCACCGATGAGGCATTTTCCGAAGCCCTGACGGCGACGCTGAAGTGACGCGAGCATTGGACGCGTGCGTCTTCAAGCCGCCCGTGACGGCGTTCCTCGCCTCGGACTCCTGGGTGGTTTTAGCGCTGCCCTAAACCGCCGTCGGCCTGAGCGTACTGTCGATTACCCGCGCCAATGTTTCGATCTGGAAGGGTTTTTGCAGGGACGGGCGGTCGCGGTATTCCTCGGGAAGTCCCGATGAACCGTAGCCGGTGGCGAAGATGAATGGGCGGTTGCGCACCTTGATCAGGTCGGCGACCGGCGAGATCACCTTGCCATTGACGTTGACATCGAGAATGGCGAAGTCGAATTCGGTCGATTGCGCAAGCCTGATGGCTTCGTTGATCTCGCCGGCCTCAGCGGCGACGCTGTAGCCCAGCTCTTCCAGCATGTCGGCAACCATCATTCTGATCATGACCTCGTCTTCGACGAGGAATACAGAACCGCGCGGCGGCCGCGTCGCAATCATCAATTGAATCCTTGCCCATCCCGGAGCCGAAGGTTCGCAAATATCGACAACCGGCGCAATCTCGACATGCGCGAACCGCCCCCAGATGACTTGTTTCGGCCCCCGATTCGGGAGCAGGCTCGATGGAGCCGGTGCGCTAACGCCAGAAGGCATGCCGGGTTCCCTGGCGGGAACAGCTGACCAGTTGAAAATTTTCATTGAGGCCGACGCCCCGCCGCCTATGGCACCAACTTAACTGACTTGCGGGCCACCAGGCCGGCAAGCGATTTCACGGGACCGAAATGTCCACCACCCAAAATCCGCCCCAAAAGATGATGTTTCAGCTTAACTTGCGGCGGCGCGGGATCAGCGATCAGGCGGTGCTTCGGGCCATGGAAGAGATTCCACGCGAGATATTCGTCGAGGCGGAGGATCGCGCCGATGCCTACCGCGACAGCGCGCTCGGCATCGCCTGTGGACAAACCATCAGCCAGCCCTTCGTGGTGGCTTACATGACCGAGCAATTGCAACTGCAGAAGCATCATCGGGTGCTCGAGATCGGCACCGGTTCCGGTTATCAGGCCGCCATCCTGGCGCGGCTTGCCGGTCACGTCCTGACGATCGAGCGGTTCCGGACGCTGGCCGACCGCGCCCGGGCGCGGCTGGCCAAGCTTGGCTGCGACAATGTCGAGGTAATGCTGGGGGATGGCTTTGACGTCCCGGCCGAAGCCGGCAATTTCGACCGTATCGTTGTGACCGCGGCAATGGAGCAAATCCCCGACGCCCTCGGGCAGCGGCTCGAGCCCGAGGGCGTCCTGATCGCCCCGGTCGGGCCGCAGCAGGGCACCCAGACCTTGATCCGCATGGTCCGAACCGACGCCGGGATCGAGCGCAAGGAGCTCGTGGACGTGCGCTTCGTGCCGGCGCTGCCGGGCATTGCGCGCGAGCTGTAAAAGCCCGGATCGGCTGTCCCGCCAACATCTTATTCCCGGGCTTAAGCGGTTGTTTACTCGTGACGTGTTTACTCAAAACCCTAATTTGTTGCGTACGAGTGAGTAACCATGTCGCGTATCGTCGAGTTGCTTTGCTCGCGTCGCGTACCGCACGTCGCGGTGCTGGCGCTGGTGTCGATTGGTTTTGCCGGCTGTAGCGCCGATATGTCGACACGTGTTGCCCAAAATCCCTTTGCCTCCCGATCCGAAGCCACAGGCGCGGTGCCGGCTCCCGCGGTCGAACGCCGTGAACTTCCGCAATATGCCCGGCCACAGCAATCCCAGTCGCGGGCGCTGCCTCCCGCGATCTCGGCCCCGCAGTCCTATCCGACAGCCGGCGGGGTATCCGGGGGAGGGCGCGGACTAGCCTCTTATGCTCCGCCCGCGCGTCCGATCGAAACCACCGGCAGTGTTCCGCGTTCGATCGCTGCGGCCCGCTCCCCGGGCCAGGGCACCACTATCATCGTCGGCACAAGCGACACGCTCGACATATTGGCGCGCCGCTACAACGTTTCGTCCGCCGCGATCCTGCAGGCCAACGGGTACAAGGGACCGCGTGTCCTTTCTCCGGGTCAGCAACTGATCATTCCGCGCCCGGCCTCGGCTGCAGCTGCACCCGAACTGACCTCGCCGGCGAGCAGGCCCGTCGCCGCGGGTGCGGCGCCTTCTGTCCACGTCGTCAATCACGGCGATACCTTGGTCGGCATCGCGCGTCGCAATCATATCTCGGCGGCTGAACTCGCCAGAGCAAACGGCATCGAGCCGACCGCAAAGCTGCGGCTTGGCACGAAGCTTAACGTGCCGGCGAGGGCCGCCGCAGCGCCGGGCGTCCAGCCTGCGGTTGCCGCCGCACAGCCGGCTGCGACATTCGTGCCGCCCTCGACCAGGGTTGCCGCGGTGATGGTCGATCCTCAGCAAAAGGCGCGATTGGCGCAGGCGACAACCGTCGAGGACACTCCGGCCGAAGCGCCGGCCAAGGCCGCCGAAGCCACCGGCGCACTGCCGACGTTCCGCTGGCCGGTGCGGGGTAAGGTGATCACAAGCTACGGCGCCAAGACCAACGGCAAGGCCAACGACGGCATCAATCTGGCGGTCCCGGAGGGCACCCCGGTCAAGGCGGCCGAAGACGGCGTCGTCGCCTATTCCGGAAATGAACTCAAGGGTTACGGCAACCTGGTCCTCATTCGCCACACCAACGGCTACGTCACCGCCTACGCCCATGCGAGCGAGCTCTTGGTCAAGCGCGGTGACACTATCAAACGCGGTCAGATCATCGCCAAGTCGGGTCAGTCCGGCGAGGTCGGATCGCCGCAACTCCACTTCGAGATTCGCAAGGGATCATCTCCGGTCGATCCGCTCCAGTTCCTCAACGGGGCGTGAACGCGGCCAACGCGAATACCCTTCCTCAGGCGACGTACATACTAACCACCTCATGCCCGGCCTTGTGCCGGGCATAGGCGAGCGGAAGCGATGCCGTCCTTCAGACGGCTATGCCCGGCCATGACGAATCTGTTGGCGACACCTTTGATCGCAGCTACGTCCTGATCCGTACACCAAGCCGCCCCGCCAGTTCCTGGGTGAACTGCCACGCGACCCGTCCCGAGCGTGAGCCTCGCGTGGTCGACCATTCCAGCGCTTCGCGTTCGAGCTCCTCTTCGGCGAGCTTGATGCCGAAATGGTTGCAATAGCCCCTCACCATCGCCAGGTATTCGTCCTGGCTGCAGCGGTGAAAGCCGAGCCACAATCCGAACCGGTCCGACAGTGACACTTTCTCCTCGACCGCCTCGCCGGGATTGATCGCGGTCGACCGTTCGTTCTCGATCATCTCGCGGGCAAGAAGATGCCGGCGATTGGAGGTCGCATACAGGATTACGTTGTCGGGACGGCCCTCGATGCCGCCCTCGAGCACAGCTTTCAGTGATTTGTAGGATGCATCATTGCCGTCGAAGGACAGGTCGTCGCAGAACACGATGAAATGGAAATGCGAGCCGCGCAACAGATCCATCAAAGCCGGCAGGCTCTCGATATCCTCGCGATGAATCTCGATCAGCTTCAACCGTTCGGCAGGTTTGCGATTGACGTTGATGCTGGCATGCGCTGCCTTCACCAGCGACGATTTCCCCATCCCGCGCGCACCCCACAGCAGTGCATTGTTGGCAGGAAATCCATTGGCAAAACGTTCGGTGTTCTCGATCAGGATGTCGCGCATCCGATCGATGCCCTTGAGCAGCCCGATATCGACGCGGCTGACGCGGGGCACCGGCGCCAGCCTTCCATCCGGATGCCAGATGAACGCGTCGGCGTGTTCAAGCGAGGCGGCGGCCGAGGCTTCGGAGGAGGCCGCCGAAAGGTGCGAGGCGATGGTTTCGAGCGCGCCCGCGATCCGCTCGGCCGTATCGGGCGCCGGAGACGCGTCAGGGCGTTTTGTCACCGATATCGGCGATTTTCGCTGAGCGGCCCTTTGGGCGGGACGAGGGCCTGATTTGCCGGGTTTTTTTGACATCTTTCGCTTTCCTGACGATGCACCCTTAACGGGCCTTACGGGGGCCCGCAAGCGGCGCAAATGAGGGTCTGGCAGCGTTGCAATTGGGACCGCGGCCGCTATAGTCCGCGCGAATTTGCCCGGACCGGCGTGGCGCTCGGGCGCCGCCGGTTCATTCCCGTTCCACAAGGATTGCACGATGCTGATTACCCCTGCGTTTGCCCAGGCCGCGGCCGGCGGCGATACCAACAGCATGTTGATGTCGCTGCTTCCGTTCGCGCTGATCTTCGTGATCATGTATTTCCTGATTCTGCGGCCGCAGCAGAAAAAGGTGAAGGACCACGCCGAACTCGTGAAGAACATCCGCCGCGGCGACACCGTGGTCACTTCCGGCGGTCTGGTCGGAAAAGTGACAAAAGTGGTGGACGACGACCAGATCGAGTTCGAGATTTCCGACGGCGTCCGCGTACGGCAGATGCGGCAAATGATTTCGGGCGTTCGCGCCAAGGGTGAGCCGGCCAAGGAAAAAAGCGAGTCCGCCAAGGACGAAACGTCCGCGAGCTGATTTTCGGCGCCGCATTCTCCTGGATCTGACGGGTCAACTCGATGTTGTATTTCACACGGTGGAAGGCGCTGGCGATCATCCTCACAGCGCTGGTGGTGTGCCTGTGTGCCGTGCCGAATTTCTTTCCCGAGGCGAAAGTAAAGACCTGGCCGCTGTGGGCGCAGCGCCACATCGTCCTCGGCCTCGATCTGCAGGGCGGCTCCTACCTGCTGCTGGAGGTCGATTCCAATTACGTCAAGAAAGAGAAGCTCGATCAGGTGCGCGACGACGTCCGTCGGTCGCTGCGCGAGAACAAGATCGGCTACACCGGCCTTGCCACGCGCGCCGATTATGTCGAGGTGCGTGTCAAGGAAAGCGACGCGCAGACGGCGCTGGCGAAGCTGCGTGAGCTGTCGCAGCCGCTCGGCGGCCTGCTCGGTTCCAGCGGCCAGCGCAGCCTTGAGGTCACCGATGCCGGCGGCGGCTTGATCCGTCTGACCGTACCGCAAGCGGCCATCACCGAGCGCATCCGGCAGACCATCGAACAATCGATCCAGATCGTCGAGCGCCGCGTCAACCAGCTCGGCACAGTGGAGCCCGTGATCCAGCGGCAGGGGACCGACCGTATTCTGGTGCAGGTGCCGGGCCTGCAGGACCCGACCGAACTCAAGCGGATCCTGGGCAAGACCGCCAAGATGGAATTCCGCATGGTCGACACGACCGTGCCGCCGGATCAGGCCGCGCAAGGCCGGGTGCCGCCAGATGATGAAATTCTGATGAGCGCGCAACCACCCAAGATACCTTACGTGATCAAGAAGCAGGTGCTTGTGTCGGGCGGCGAGCTCACCGATGCCCAGCCCGGATTCGATCAGCGCTCGGGCGAGCCGATCGTCAGTTTCCGTTTCAATTCCACGGGCTCGCGCAAATTTGCCCAGGCAACCTCGGAGAATGTCGGACAACCCTTCGCAATCGTGCTCGACAATGAGGTGATTTCGGCGCCCGTGATCCGCGAACCCATCACCGGCGGTTCGGGGCAGATTTCGGGCAGCTTCACGGTACAAGCCGCCAACGAACTTGCGATCCTGCTGCGCGCGGGCGCCCTGCCGGCACCGCTCACCGTCATCGAGGAGCGCACCGTCGGTCCCGGCCTCGGCCAGGATTCGATCGAAAAGGGCGAACTGGCGGCGTATGTCGGTTCGATCATGGTCATCGTGTTCATGCTGGTGACCTACCGGCTGTTCGGCTTGTTCGCCAACATCGCGGTGGCCATCAACGTCGCCATGATCTTTGGCTTGTTGTCGCTGTTGAATGCCACGCTGACGTTGCCGGGCATCGCCGGCATCGTGCTCACCGTCGGCATCGCGGTTGATTCCAACGTGCTGATCTATGAACGTATCCGTGAGGAAATTCGCGGCGGCCGCAATGCGATTTCCGCGATCGATGCCGGCTTCAAGCGCGCGCTGTCGACCATTCTCGACTCCAACATCACCACTTTTATTGCGGCCGCGGTGCTGTTCTATATCGGCACCGGACCGGTGCGCGGCTTTGCGGTAACGCTCGGGATCGGCATCATCACCACGGTTTTCACCGCCTTTACGCTCACCCGGTTGATCGTGGCGGGGTGGGTGCGGTGGAAGCGGCCGCAAAGCGTGCCGATCTAGGGGAATGCGGCTTTGACTCATTTCGTTCTTATCTCGCTGGGCATTCTGATTGCCGTGCTGACCGTGGTCAGCGCGCTTGGCATTCTGCCGCCGCTGCGGATCGTGCCGGACAACACCCATTTCGATTTCACCCGCTTTCGCCGCATCAGCTTTCCGATCTCGGCGCTGCTCTCGATTGTCGCAATCACGCTGTTCTTCACCCACGGGCTGAACTTTGGCATCGATTTCAAGGGCGGCACCCTCATGGAAATCCGTTCCAAATCGGGCGCCGTCGACATCGCATCGATGCGTGCGACGTTGGGCGGCCTTGGCCTTGGCGATGTTCAGCTGCAGCAATTCGGCGGACCGGACGAGGTATTGATCAGGGTTGCCGAACAGCCCGGCGGCGACGCCGCGCAGCAGGAGGCGGTGCAGAAGGTCCGCGGCGCGCTTGGCGATTCCGTCGATTACCGCCGCGTCGAGGTCGTTGGGCCTCGCGTCTCTGGCGAGCTGCTCGCCTACGGCATGCTCGGACTGATGCTCGCGATCGGCGCGATCCTGATCTACCTCTGGTTCCGCTTTGAATGGCAGTTCGCGCTCGGTGCCATGATCGCCAACGTCCATGATATTGTTTTGACGATCGGCTTCATGTCGATCACGCAGGTCGATTTCGACCTCACCAGCATCGCGGCGTTGTTGACGATCCTCGGCTATTCCCTGAACGACACTGTGGTGATCTACGACCGCATTCGCGAAATGCTGCGGCGGTACAAGAAGATGCCAATGCCGCAACTGCTCAACGAGTCCATCAATTCGACCCTGTCGCGCTCCATCATCACCCACGTCACGGTGACGCTGGCCTTGTTGGCGCTGCTGTTGTTCGGCGGCAATGCCATCCACAGCTTTACGGCCGTCATGATGTTCGGCGTGGTGCTGGTCGGCACCTATACGTCGATCTTCATTGCAGCGCCGATCCTGATCTATCTCGGTGTCGGCACCCACCGGGCCGACACGCCGGATACCCCTCAGAAGAAGTGACGATGCCGGGCCGCTCGGACGCTCCACATCTTCCGAGGTCGGCGCCGATCGATGCCTACGGCAAAGGCGGCTTTGCCTTCGCCGGGATGTCGCATCGCGGCTCGCTGCTGTGCCTGCCGGACGCGATCTGGGCTTGGCCGGTGACCAAGGCGAGCGAAATCGACGAAACCTCGCTGGCCCGCGTCTTCGCAGCCGCCAATGCCATCGAGACCCTGATTATTGGTACCGGCACTGATGTCTGGGTGCCTCCGAGAAGCCTTCGCGAGGCGTTGCGCGCTGCCGGCATCGTGCTCGATCCGATGCAGACCGGACCCGCGATCCGCACCTACAACATCATGATCGGAGAGAGGCGGCGCGTCGCGGCGGCGCTGATCGCGGTCCCATGAGCGATCCGGCGGAAAGCAGGGAGGCGGCGAACTTCTGCGCGGAGCTGGTGCGCTCGCACGATTTTGTCCGCTATGCTTCCGCGCTGTTCGTGCCCGCCTCGCAGCGCCGTGCGCTGCTGGCGCTATATGCGTTCAACGTCGAGGTTTCTCGCGTGCACGAGCAGGTGAGCCAGCCGCTGCCGGGCGAGGTCCGGCTGCGGTGGTGGACCGATATGCTGGCGGGTGTGGACCATGGCGGCGTCGAGGGCAATCCGGTTGCGGCCGAAGTGCTGTTGGCGATCCGGACGTGCCGATTGCCGGTCGAGCGGCTGTCGCGTCTGATCGAGGAGCATCAGTTCGACCTCTACAACGATCCGATGCCGACCATGGCGGCGCTGGAAGGCTATATCAACGACACCTCGTCGGCCCTTTTTTCGCTGGCCGCCGGAGTAGCCGGGCAGTCGTCGGAGGAGGTCGAGCATCTCGCGCGCCATGCTGGCCTGGCGCAAGGCATCGCGAAGGTGATGGCCTCCCTGCCGCTGGACGCTTCGCGGCGTCGATTATTCGTGCCGCAACAGGTGCTGGATAGCCACGGCTGCGGGATCGAGGAAGTATTCGCGGGCAAGGAAACCCCGAAACTGCGGGCCGCGCTGGATCAGCTGCTTGGCGAAGCGCGAGACCATCTGCGGACGGCCCTTGGCTTGCTTGAAAGGGCGCCGCCGGAAGTGCGCCCTGTGTTCCTGCCGCTGGCGCAGGTACGATTCGATCTTGCGCGGATGTCGCGCGCCGACAACGACCCATTCATACCGCTATCAACGTCCAGGTTTCGGACGCTGTGGACGTTGTGGCGGGCGTCGCGGTCGCGACTGTTCTCAGCGTGAGGACGAATTCAGTTCTGCCGCTTCGAAATTGAACCGATCCCGCAGATTCTTGCGCTGTTCCAGAATGTTTTTCAGGGATGCCCGGTCTGTCTCGCTCGTTATCATCGATTCGATCAGATCGAGCTGATTGGTTGCGACGAGTTGCAAAACCTCGGTTCGAGCTTTGCCGTTCGCATCGCGCGGCAGCGCCTGCACCACCTGGATATGCTCCGGCGGTCTCGGGCCATTGGCCGCCGCCAGCTCGTTCCGTAACTGGGTTTCCAGGGCGGGTTGATCGGCCTCGACGAAGGCATAAAGCCCGACGCCAGAGCGCCGGTCGGCGAAGGCGACAATGGCAGCATCGCGCACGGCTGGGTTTTTTCTGATCAGATCGATCAGCGCCGGTGCGTCGTTGACGAGCCGCCTGCCGCCGCCCTCGCGATCGGTGAAGTTGAACAGGCCGCGGGTGATGGCTCGGTAAACCTTCTTGCCGGTCGCAAGCCAAATGCTCGCGACCAGCGATTTGCGCGCGAGAATTTGGCGTTCTTTCGGGGTGAGTGCCGATGGTGCATAACTGCGTTTGTGCTTCAAAAGATGCCGAAGATCCTCGTAAGCCGCGATCCGGAACAGCCGGCCCCGGGTCCGAAAGCAGGCCGCGAGCTGGAAGTCGGTGAGATAGGCGCGGCCATCGCGGCCAACGAGCCAGTTTTGCTCCTTGGCGAGATCGTTATGGCAAATGCCGGCGCGGTGCAGCTTGCGCAACGCCTGCTTGGCGGATCGGAAATAGGCGGCATCGCCAAACGGTTTTGCCAAATGAAGGGCCACCCCGTCGATGAAGCCGCGCACCAGCGCCTGCCGGCCGGCCCACAGCAGTTCAGGCCCGACACGCAGGTCGCGCGCCAGAGAGAGCGCGTGGCGCTCGCGCGCGAACAGATGGCGTGCCGGAAGATAAGACCACCACGGGACCTGATCGATCCGTCGCAGCACCGCCTCGACATCGCCATCCGACTCGCGAAAGCGGCCGCGCTCGACGGTTGAGAACACGTCGCGCTTGAGCAATACGCCTTCAGTCCAACGCGCCGACAATACTTCGGCGTCATCCTTTCGCAGACTCATGAAACGCTCACGCTGCCGCTGCTACGCGCAGATGATCGGCGATCCAGCGGTCGAGATCGGAGAGCGCGCGGGCGCTGATCGCGCGTCGCTTTGCGATCGCCTTTTCGTTGCCGCGCAGCCGCGTCCCGTCGGGACTTCTGGTGGGCGCCGTGGCCAGCGGCGGAAACAATCCGAAATTGATGTTCATCGGCTGGAACGAGCGAGGACCACTGTCGATGGTTTCGATATGACCGCCGGTGATATGGCCAAGCAGCGATCCGAGCGCGGTCGTTGAGGGTGGCGGCGGCAGCGACCGGCCATGCGCTTCGGCGGCGGCATAGAGGCCCGCGATCAACCCGATACTTGCGGACTCCACATAACCTTCGCAGCCGGTCATCTGGCCGGCGAAACGCAGCCGCGGATCGGCCCGAAGGCGCAATTGCGCATCGAGGAGCTTTGGCGAGTTCAGGAAGGTGTTGCGGTGCAGGCCGCCGAGCCTTGCGAATTCGGCGTTCTCGAGCCCGGGGATCATGCGGAAGATGCGTTGCTGCGCGCCGTATTTCAGCTTGGTCTGAAATCCCACCATATTGTAGAGCGTGCCGAGCTTGTTGTCCTGGCGCAATTGCACGATGGCGTAGGCCTTCACGGTGGGATCGTGCGGGTTGGTCAGCCCGACCGGCTTCATGGGCCCGTGACGCAACGTCTCGGGGCCGCGTTCGGCCATCACCTCGATCGGCAGGCAGCCATCGAAGTAAGGCGTATTGGTCTCCCACTCCTTGAAATCGGTCTTCTCGCCCGCGATCAGCGCATTGACGAAGGTCTCATATTGCTCCCTCGTCATCGGGCAATTGATGTAATCGGCGCCAGTGCCACCGGGACCGATCTTGTCGTAGCGCGACTGAAACCAGGCCGCCGACATATCGATGGAATCCCGGTGTACGATCGGGGCGATGGCATCGAAGAACGCCAGCGCGTTCTCGTCGGTCAGTTCGCGAATGGCCTTGGCCAGCGGCGCCGAGGTGAGGGGGCCGGTCGCGACGATGACGTTGTCCCAGTCAGCCGGAGGCAGGCCGGTGATCTCGCCGCGCCGCAGTTCGATCAGCGGGTGATCATGCAAGGCTTTGGTGACGGCGGCCGAAAAACCGTCGCGATCCACGGCCAGCGCGCCGCCGGCAGGAACCTGGTTGGCATCGGCAGCCCGCATGATCAGCGAGCCGAGCCGGCGCATTTCGGCATGGAGCAGCCCGACCGCGTTATTGGCGGCATCGTCGGAACGAAACGAATTGGAGCAGACGAGTTCGGCAAGGCCATCGGTGCGATGCGCCTCGGTCATTCGGTCCGGGCGCATTTCGTGCAGGACGACGCGGATCCC
>Ga0210405_10000829_pt1 | contig 38227 bp, 36 predicted proteins | sample IncBWH11MmetaG_FD_155492 | JGI IMG/M metagenome (GOLD analysis project Ga0210405, IMG submission 155492) | Forest soil microbial communities from Barre Woods Harvard Forest LTER site, Petersham, Massachusetts, United States - Inc-BW-H-11-M | ecosystem: Environmental > Terrestrial > Soil >... | reverse complement strand
AGGTTAAAAAAGGTGTCGATATCGTTTTGCGTCTGGCGCCGCTTGGCCAAATCGCGCCGCCGCCGCTTCCGGTCGAACCCGCGCAATCCGCCGCCGGTGCCCCACCAGCCGGAGCTGTTCCGCCGGAAGGTGCTCTACCTGCGGTCGCGGCTCCAGTTCCAGCGCGTCCGATTGTTGCGCCAGCCGTGGTCGCGGCGCCTGCAATCTCCCCCGGTGAAGGGCGTATCACCATCACCCTGAACCAAATTCCGCTTGGCGAAGCGTTGCGGTACATCGCCAGCCAAGCCGGACTGAAAGTGAAAGTAGAGCCCTACGCGGTTTCGATCATTCCGATCAGCGAGCAAAGCAACGACCTGATCACAAAAGAATATCGTGTGCCGCCCGGATTCATTAGCACGAGCGTGAATCTCGGAGTATCGGCGTTGGAACAGGGCGCATACAAGACCGGAGCGGCAACGCCGGCTGCAGCAGGCGTTGTGACAACCGGCACAGGCGAAGGCACACACGAATCGACTGGCGGACATCAACTCGTTAATCGTGAAGGCGCTCGAGAATTTCTCGAAAGTCAGGGCGTTTCGTTTCCGTCGGGAGCAAGCGCGCATTTTCTGCCGCAAAGCAGCCGTTTAATCGTCCGCAACACCGCCGACAATCTTGAGCTGGTCGACGCGATCGTGGAACAGGCGAGCGTGGCCGGACCGAAACAAGTCGAGATCGAGGCTAAATTCATCGAGATCAATCAAAACAATTTGAAAGAGTTGGGATTCGATTGGCTGCTTGGCCAGTTCAACATTGGCAACCATAAGCTTTTCGGCAGTGGCGGGACTTCAGGTACGGGCGCGGCAGTTAATCCGGCGGATTATCCGTTTGTGCCGCCGGGCAGCAACGTCCCGGTCGGACAATTTCCAGTCACCGCCGGCAATCGGAGCGGTAATCTGGCCATCAGCGCTAGTGCGATTGACTCTCTCCTCTTTCCGACGATGGGCGCAAGCTCGCTCGCTCCGGGAATTTTCGGATTGTCAGGCGTTTTCACCGATCCACAATTTCAGGTCGTAATACGCGCGCTGAATCAAAAGAAAGGAATCGATCTCTTGTCCGCGCCAAAGATCACGACCAAGAGCGGCCAGCGCGCGGTGATCGAGATCGTGCGTGAATTCCGTTACCCGACGCAATTTACCGAGCCGAAAGTTCCGGACATTCAGGGAAGAGGCAGTAGCACTTCCACCAGCACGACGATTGCCTTGCCGGTGGTCGGACCGTCTACTCCTTCGAACTTTGAAACGCGCAACACCGGCGTGACATTGGAAGTTGAACCGGTTGTCGGGCCGGATGGCGTTACGATCGATTTGAATCTGGTGCCGCAGGTCGTTGAATTTGAAGGGTTCATTAACTACGGCAGTCCGATCAAGACGGTGAATCCCGCGTTGCTCGGATTTTCTCCCACGACGCTGCTTGGAACAACAACCCAGGCAATTACTTTGACGGACAACGTCATTAATCAGCCGATCTTCAGCACTCGAAAGGTGACGACCAGTGTCAGTGTCTGGGACGGCCAAACCGTCGTCCTCGGCGGATTGATGCGCGAAGACGTTCAGAAGGTTGAAGACCGCACGCCGTTCCTTGGCGACATTCCGATGGTTGGCCGCTTGTTCCGCACGAATGTCGATCAGCACATCAAACGCAATCTCATCATCTTTGTTACAGCGCGGCTCGTGAATCCGGCCGGGCAGCCGGTCAATCAAACCCAGGAAGAAGAGGAACAGGAAACGGTGCAGCCGCCAGTTTTGCCGGAGATCCCGGCTTATAAAAAATAAATCGCCGTTCCTCGTTCCTACGAGGAGTCTCCAAATTGCAAAAAAATAAGACCCCGGTGCGAGCTTGACCGTTTAAAACGGTCAAGTTTTCCCGCGCTTCGAGAATAGATTCCATTTCATCGGGCGATCTGCCTGGAGCGCCCGACCTTTTCTTCGTCGGCGTGGTCGCGCGTTGCGTGGTGGGTGGAGTATCGAATGATTTACCTGAGGAGCTTGCTCGCTGATCTCTACGATGTGGAGCAGGTCGGAGAAGAGCGGGTGAGTGCGATTCACGCGGTAGAATCGGCGATAGCGATTTGAGCTGCTCGTAACAATTTCAAGCGCGCTCAGCTTGCGAAGCTCATCTTGGACAGTGGAAAGCCTCAGGCCGCTCATTCTCGTCAATTCGCGCACATATCGTTGCTTATGCGATGGCGTGAACAGCAATCGCAATAGCTTCGCCCGGACCTGGGGGAACAGCACTTCCAAAACGGTTCGTTGTTTCTTTATCTGGTGGACCGGTAACAAAACTTGACCGTTTTAAACGGTCAAGTTTGAAAAAGTGCCTGGTGCATTTTGGGAAACAGCTTTGTTTTCTTCTGTTCAAGGAGAGCCGAGTTATGATGGTTGACATGCCAGCAATCGGGATCACAGGAGGAATTTCTACAGGCAAGAGCACGTTCTGCGCGTGTCTTAAGGAAATTCTTCCCGACGCCAAGTTTTTCGATGCCGATGAGGTTGCACGCCAACTTGTCGATCTTGAGGAGGTCAAACAGGAGCTGCTCGCCAAATTCGGGTTCGGTATCTTCGCCCGCAATGGCGACTTGAATCGGGAGGCACTTCGCACGATAATCTTCCAGGACGCGGCTAAGAAAAGCGCGCTCGAACAAATTCTCCATCCCCGGATTCGCCGGCAATGGAGCGTTGAAGCGGATAAGCACCGCACATCTCCCGAATTTTTCTTCGCAGACATTCCACTTCTTTATGAAACCGGTGGTGAAACCTTATGCGACCGCGTTGTGGTCGTGGCCTGTTCGCCCGATATCCAGCTCGCCAATCTCATCCGGCGAATGGAACTCGAGCGCGCCACGGCCGAAGCCATGATCAAATCGCAAATGCCTCTCGAAGAAAAAATCAAACGGGCCGATCACGTTGCCTGGAACAACGGCGATCGAACTGTGCTCGCAGCCCAGGCTGCCAGTCTAGTGGACCTGTGGCGTCAGGAAAAATGGACGAAAAGTTAAGAGACGAAACGGTGGAGGCTGTGGAGGTAAATGCCGGTGCGGCTCGCACTCCGGCTCGGACCCTCTCGCCTCTGGATGAGAATCTCGCAGCCGGGACGGCTGCCGCCACAGAAGAAACCGCCAGCGCGGCTCCAACTGGATCCAACGTCACGTTGGCGGCTCGGACCGAGTTGAGCATCAACGAGCTGGAAAAACTCGACGATCTCTTTCCGGTCGCGCGCGATTTCAATTTGCATCTCCATCCGGCCCGCTCGCGCCATCATCACATTCTCGACATCGCGCGGGCCGCGCTTGGCCAGGGCGCGAACGTCACGGCGGAAGGTTTTGTCGATCACGTTGGCGATTCGTTCGGGTTATTGCGCTATCCCGAACTGAACTTTCTTCCGGTGCCAGAGGACGTTTACGTTCCACGGGCAGCGATGGAGCTCTATCATCTGCGACCGGGACAAAAGCTCTCTGGCAAACTGCGCCTGCCTCGGGATCGCGAGAAAGGCCTCGTAATCGACGACGTCATCACGATCGAGGACGAACCGGCTGAAAAATGGACTGAGCCGACCGATTTCGAAAAATTAACGCCGCAGTTTCCGCAGGGGCGGATCATGCTTGAAAATCCGAAGACAAATTCGATCTGCGCCCGCGGGGTCGATCTGCTGGCACCGCTTGGCCATGGCCAACGCGGCTTGATCGTGGCGCCGCCGCGGGTGGGCAAAACGATTTTGCTCAAGGAAATCGCCAAGGCGATCCGGGTAAATCATCCCGAGATTGTTCTCATTCTTCTCCTGGTGGACGAGCGGCCGGAGGAGGTGACCGACCTCGAGCGCGAAATCGATTGCCAGATTTACCATTCCAACTTTGACGAAAACGTGCAGCGACACGTCCAAGTCGCGGAATTGGTGCTCGAGCGCGCCAAGCGTTTGGTCGAAATGAAAAAACACGTCGTGGTCTTGCTCGACAGCCTGACCCGCCTCTCGCGCGGCTACAACAGTTTGCAGCCGGGCAAGGGCCGGACCATGTCGGGCGGCGTCGAAGCCAAGGCGTTGACTAAGCCGAAGAAATTTTTTGGTTCGGCCCGAAACGTCGAAGAAGGCGGCAGCCTCACTATTCTCGCGACTGCGCTCACGGAGACCGGCAGCCGCATGGACCAACTGATTTTCGAAGAATTCAAAGGCACCGGCAACATGGAGATACATCTCGACCGTGCGCTGCAGGAGAAACGACTTTATCCGGCGATTCATCCGTTGCTTTCGGCTACGCGGCGCGAGGACTTGCTTTATCACCCGGAAGAATGGGAGCGCGTGCAGCTGTTGCGCAAAACGATGGCCGCGTTGCCGCCGATCGAGGCGATGGAAAAGTTGATCGACAATCTGAACGCGACGAAAACCAACGCCGAACTGTTATTGAGTGGACTGAAATGAGCAAAAATGTCGAAGCTCGAATGACGAATGACGAAACAAGCTCCAATGCTCAAACGGCAAAACAGGGAGCGCACTTTGCTTTGTGGTCTTCGGGTTTCGTCATTCCTTCGTCATTAGACATTCGTCATTCGTCATTTCGGCTCGCATGATCGCGACGGGCCAACAGTTGACCGAACTGGTCGCAAAACTTGGACCGCACGATCGTATCGCCATCGATACCGAAGCAGACAGTCTTCACTGCTACCGCGAAAAACTTTGCCTGCTCCAGATCAGCGTTCCGGGGCACGACGCGATTGTCGATCCACTGGCGGATGTCGATCTTTCGCCATTGCGTGACGCGCTCGCGAACAAGGAAATCGTTCTCCACGGCGCCGACTACGATCTGCGATTACTCCGGCGAAATATGAGTTTCGTCCCGCAACGAATTTTCGATACGGTCCTTGCCGCGCGGTTGATCGGGATCCGCGAATTCAGTCTGGCCGCGCTGGTGGAGCGTAACTTTGGAATCGAGTTGGCGAAAGGCTCGCAAAAAGCGAATTGGGCGCAGCGACCGCTTCCCGCCCGCATGGCCGAGTACGCGGTCAACGACACGCGCTATCTGTTGCCGATGGCCGAGCAATTGGAAAAGGAATTGAATTCGCGAAATCGAATGGAGTGGTTCCGACAATCCTGTCAGCGCGCGCTCGAGCAAGCCGCGATCGACCGCGAGCGCGATCTCGATGAAGCGTGGCGAATTTCCGGAGCGGGCGCGTTGCGCGGTCGAGCGTCCGCGGTTTTGCGCGAATTATGGAATTGGCGAGAGAAAGAAGCCGAGGCCGCTGATCGTCCGCCGTTTCACATTCTTCAGAACCGCGAGTTGCTGCACTCGGCCGAACGGTTCGCAGCCGGAGAATCTCCCGATTTCAAACATTTCTCCGACCGCCGGCGCCGCGCTTTTCGCGAAGCAGCCGAACGCGCGTTGAAATTGTCGGAAAAAGATTGGCCGGTCAGACCGCGCCGTTCCGGAACGCGCCCAACCGCCGAAGTGATAAAACGAATGGAACAGCTACGCCGCAATCGCGATCAGGCCGCAAAAGATTTGCAGATTGATTCTTCCTTCATCGCGCCGCGCGCGACCTTGGAAGCCATCGCCGCCGATCAGTCCCGCGCCGATGGGCTTCTTGTTCCCTGGCAGCGTGAGTTGCTTCGCACTTAGGACGATGGACCGGGGCTTTACGCCTAACAGGGCTTATATGGAATCTTGAGGTCTAATCCAATTATAGGTCTCAATTTGGGAGCTAATCTGGCAGCCAGAAGTTCGACAGCTGGTTCCACACGAAGCGAATCAGTCGACGTATTTTTGCGCGATCGGCATCCGGCGGCCGAGACCGAAGGCGCGACTAGTGACTTTTAATCCGGGCGCGGCTTGCTCGCGCTTGTATTCATTGAGATCGACGCGGCGTTGCACCCAGCGCACAGTTGTTTCGTCGATCCCCCGGCCAATGATGTCGCGCGCGCTCAAGTTGTCCTCGACGTAGAGTCGCAAAATCTCGTCCAGCTTTTCGTAGGGCGGCAGCGTGTCTTGGTCTTTCTGGTCCGGCTTCAATTCCGCGCTCGGTGGCTTTTCGATTGTCGACCCTGGAATGATTTCTTTTTGCCGATTTATCCAGCGCGCGAGTTCGTAAATCATTGTTTTCGGCACATCGCTGATCACGGCGAGACCGCCGGCCATGTCTCCGTAAATCGTGCAATAACCGACCGAGAGCTCGCTTTTGTTGCCGGTCGATAAAACGAGATGCCCGAATTTGTTGGAAAGCGCCATCAGCGTCATGGCGCGTAAGCGCGGCTGCATGTTTTCCTCGGTCTCATTCTCCGGCAGTCCGGAAAAGATTTCCTTAAACTGGCCTTTGAAGACGGCGAATGTCTCGGCGATCGGCACGTGCAACAATTTGATCCCGAGATTTTCCGCCAGCTTCTTCGCATCGTCGATACTGCCGCGCGACGAATACTGGCTCGGCATCGAAACGCCGACTACGTTTTCCGCGCCAAGCGCTTCAACTGCGATTACTGCTACGACCGCGGAATCGACTCCGCCGCTCAGACCGAGCACGGCGGATTTGAAATTACATTTCCGCAAATAATCGCGCAGGCCCAAAGATAACGCCGGAAAAAGTTGTTCGGGCGTCGATTCGTCGCGGAATTCCACCGCGGAGCTTGAATCCGTGTCCACGATTTGTTCGTGCTCGCGAAAAGCCGGCAGTTGCGCAATCAAACCCCCGGCCGAATTCACCGCGATCGAATTTCCGTCGAAAATGAGTTGGTCGTTGCCGCCGACAGCGTTGCAGTAAAAGATGGGTCGTTTGTAAGTGCGCGCGAGCGTCGCCACCATTTCATAACGGATTGCCGGTTTATGCAACGTGAACGGTGACGCGCTCAGGTTGAGGATCACGTCCGCACCCTGTTCAATGAGACTCCGGGTCGGTTCGCAGTCATAAAGCGGCCGGGGGAGATAATGTTCCGTCCAAATATCCTCGCAAATGGTCACACCGACTCTTTTCCCGTTCAGATCGAAAGGTTCGACATTCGCCGCGGGTTGAAAGTAACGGTCCTCATCGAAAACATCGTAAGTGGGCAACAGCGATTTGTGCGCTTTACGAATCGGCTCTCCGCGCACGAGCAATGCCGCCGCGTTATGAAAAGGCCGGCCGCGGCCTTCGTTCCGATCGACAAAGCCAACCAGCAACGCTGCTTTGCCGACACGGCGATGAAGTTCCTCGACAATCTCGAGCGTTTCCGGAACGAAGCGCGACTTGAAGACAAGGTCTTGTGGCGGATATCCGGTGATCGCGAGTTCGGGTGTGACAATGAGTTCGGCGCCGGCAGCGGCCAGCCGTTCGTAAGATTGGAGGATCTTTTCGAAGTTCCCCCGCAAATCGCCCACGGTGGGGTTGAGCTGTGCGAAGCCGACTTTCATGCTGCTGGATTAATACAGATTCAATCGAAACTCTGATGACGTGCGTGTCAACGCGGCTGCGAAAGTGATCGCGTAACGTCGGATGTAAACTGTATTAATTCAGTGCCCGGCTTCCCTAGACCGGCTTAGCTCGGTGCCTCCCGCCGTAAAGTTGGCACATGCGTGCCAACTTTGCAGAATTATGCGCGGCTGAGCCAGCAGCAATCGGCTTTTGTATTACCTCGACGAATCGAGCACCGCGCGGTGCTTGTAGCCCTTATTCAAGGCGTCGTCGGCGCCTTCGACGAAAACTCTTGCCCACTCGACCAGCGAGGCGGCGAGGAAACCGGCAAAGGCGCAGATGAGGACTTTCTGGAAGAAGGTGGCGTGCACCCCTGTTTTAACAGCAGCGATAGTGCCAGTGGCGAAGGTCTTTATAAGTTGTCGATCTCAATGTTCCCGATCGCAATTAACCCCGCGCTTTAGCGCGGCGATTAGCGCAAGCCGCGCATCACAAATCGTTTAAACGGTTTGTGATATTGGATGCTGGAGACGACCGGGCTGAAGCCCGGTGTCAGGCGGCATGAGAGTTGCGGATTTTCAGAAATCATGGCTGATACCGAGCCCAGACCGACGGAAATCGACGCCGATAATTTATCGCGCGTGCTCGAGCTGGAGCTGATTCAAAAGCGCGCGACGTGGAAACAAGCGGGCGAGCGTTACCGATCAATTCGCGCTGTCGGCTTCGTTTTTCTCTTTGTTTTGATCGTGGTTTGCTTGATCGGTGGCTACTTCGCCTTCATGCGGATGAATGAGGCCCGACCAAGTCAACCACCGACCGCCTCCAGTTCCACGCCAGATCGTTGATGTCGATCTTGCGCGGAGGCAAGTAACTATTCCGGAGCGGACGTAACTTCGGGACCGCCGCTGCTCTTTGCTCGAGCCAACTGTGTCCCGGCGTTCCGATCGGCGATGACGAAAGTGTTGTTCTCGCCCAATTTCGACCACGGTCCATGCGGCACGTCCTTGAAATCGACAAATTGCCAATCGGTCACGTCAGTTTCGCTTAAGCGGAGATAGTCGCGCACCGCCGGAGAAACATCGAGACCGGCGCCTTTGTTCAGGTTTGGTTTTGGCCGTTCATGGCCGAAAACGTATTGCCAATGGTCGGTCCGAAACGGCCCGGCATCCTCCCATTGCGCATAAGCTACTTTGTTTCCCTTGCGAATCGCGATCCAGCGATCTTTGCAAACCGACACGCCCGGCCCTTGATACGCGTCCTTGAACCACGGGATCACATGTGACGCTTCGGGCCTGTGGCCGTTGGCGGCTTTGTCATTGTAGGGTAGCGCACAGTAAAATGGATTCTGCCGCGGCGTGAATTTTACCGGGGTATAATCCTGCCGCCGCGCAGGGTCAGGATCATCAAACCCGCCGTAACTTTTCGACCATTCTTTGTCCCACGAACTGGAGCGGTTCGGCACCGGATTATTGTCGGTCGGTTTTTCGCCGATCCAGAAAACCGTAGTCACAATCTGGCGCTTCCATGGGTAACTTTCGCCCGGAGACGGCGGCGCCGATCTCAAATGACTCGGCGCGAAAGCGAGCGATTCAATGCCAACACGGGATTCCTCCGATTTCTTCTCAGACTTTTTGCTCAACTTCACCTTTGTCGGCTCCGCCTTCGTTACCGCCCCGTGCGCGAATAGTGATGTCACGGACGAAAGTAAGGCTGCGAGTGTGTGTGTGATCTTTCCCGGTTTCATATGGCCCAGCCGCGCGAAAGCGCGGCAAAAATTTAGACGTTAACCCTCCCTAAGAAATTCGAATCAAATCGCGTGTTTGCGCGTTAAAAAATTATTCGAGGAATTTTCCCGGATTCAAAATCCCGTCCGGGTCGAGCACGTCTTTGAGTTTGCGATGAAGGTCGCGCACCGGTTCGCTGGTTGCTTCGGGCCACCAGCGTTTTTTGGCCAAACCGATTCCGTGTTCGCCGGTGATAACCCCGCCCCAGGCCAGCACTTGCGCAAATAGATCATCGAGTGCGCTCTCCACTTTTTCGCGCACACCCGCGTCACGATTGTAACGGTCCGCCATGATGTTGATGTGAATGTTGCCGTCGCCCGCGTGGCCGAAACAGGCGATCGGAAATCCGTACTCCGCGTGCAAGCGCTCCGCGAACTCGACAAGATCGACAATGCGGCTGCGGGGCACGACCACGTCCTGGTTCAATTTCGTCAGTCCGGTCGCTCGGAGCGAGTTACTGAATTGCCGTCGCAAGGCCCACAGCTTCTCGCAATCTTCTTCCCCGGCGGCCATTTCAAGCGCATTGGGCTTTTTGTTCGCGAGTAATTGGCGGATGGCTTCCGCTTCACTGCGGACGCTTTCTTCCTGGCCGTCGAGATCGACCAGGAGATGCGCGTTCCCCGGCGGAACGAGGGCTTTGCCCAGGTCTTTGCGTGCGGCTTCGAGCGTAAAACTGTCGGCGATCTCAAGCGATGACGGCAGAAAACCTTTCTCGAAAATCTCCTGCACCGCGGCCGCTGTTTGCGAAATACTGGCAAATGCCGCGGAGAGCGTTGCCCGCGCCGGCGGAAGTGGCAGCAACCGCAGCGTGATTTCAGTGACGACGCCGAGCATTCCTTCCGATCCAACAAAAAGACCGATCAAATCAAAGCCGGTTTTGTTTTTGTGGACGCGTCCGCCCGTGCGCAGGATATCCCCATTCGCGAGCACAACTTCGAGGCCGGTGACATAGTTGCGCGTCACGCCGTATTTCAAGCAGCGCGGTCCCCCCGCATTGGTCGCGATGTTTCCGCCAATGCTGCAATCTTTCATGCTCGCCGGATCCGGCGGGTAAAATAACTTCTGCGCGCGCGCCGCCGCTTTCAGATCGGCCGTGATCACGCCCGGCTCAACGATCGCGATCGCGTCGGCGAAGTTAATCTCTTTAATTCGATTCATCCGCATCAGCGAAAGGGCGATGCCTCTTTTCGACGGAACGCAGCCACCGACGTAACCGAATCCAGCCCCTCGAGCAGTCACCGGAATTTTTCCATGAGAAGCGAATCGTAGCAGCTTCGACACGTCGGCTGTCGACCTTGCGAAGCCGACGACTTCCGGCGCTTCGGTCGCGAACCATTTATCGCCGCTGTGGGCCGCGAGAGTATCCGGATCGTCGGCGATTGCGTCGCTGCCTAGCAACTGCCGCAGTTCGTGCGCAAGGTTCATGGGCGATCAAGCTTGGTCGCGGAGCAGTTGTAGGGCAAGCGCCCCGCTTGCCAACGCGTTCGGAGAACGCGTTCCACCCTAATTAATCTGGACGATTCGGTAATGCCGGGACTTTTCGCTGTGCCGTTTGAGCAACCGCCGCGCATCCGGAGGTATCACCGGTTGCTCATAATCTTTGCCCGCGAAAATTTTCACGGCATCGAGCGTTTCGAAGCGCAGCAGCGTGATAAATTCCATTTCGTTGTTTTCCGCCTCGCGGATGAATATTTCCGCGCCTTTGTAGCCGGGGATACTGCGCTTTGCGATCTCCAGCAAAACTTCTTCGCGCAAAAGCTTTTCATACTTCTCGGCATTCTCGCGTGTTGTCCAGCCATGCCAAATGCGCGCGATCATTTAGATCCTTTCTGTTTTGGGGGGATCGAGAATCACTACATGCCCATGATTTGGTAACCGCCGTCCACGTAGATCACCTGGCCGGTGATGGCCGCGGCGGCGTCACTCGCTAAGAATACGCCGGTCGCGCCGAGCTCGGATGGGTCGCAACTGCGTTTCAATGGGGCCCGTTCCTGGTAATGCTTTAGCATCTGACTAAATCCGCTAATACCGCGGGCGGCCAATGTCTGGACTGCGCCTGCCGAAATGCAGTTCACCCGGATTTTTTTCGGTCCGAGATCGTAAGCCAGATACCGCGCACTCGCTTCGAGACTCGCTTTCGCCACGCCCATGACGTTGTAGTGCGGCACAACTTTTTCCGAGCCGTAATAGGTCATCGCCACAATGCTCCCGCCATTTGTCATCATCGGCGCAACTTCACGCGCCAGTGGGACTAATGAATAGGCGCTGATGTCGTGCGCGACGCGAAACGCTTCCCGCGTCGTGCTCACGAAATCGCCTTCGAGCGCTTCCTTCGGGGCAAATGCGACCGAGTGAAGAAGAAGATCGACACGATCGGTCTCGCCGCGGACTTTTTCGAAAAATGTTTTTATCTCGGCGTCGCTCGAGACGTCGCATGGAAAGCTCGGCGTTTTTTCTCCGAAAGCGGCCGTCAGTTCCTCGACGTTTTCTTTCAGCCGCTCGCCTTGGTAATTAAAAATCAGACGAGCGCCCGCGGCCGCCCAAGCTTGGGCAATTGCCCAGGCGATGCTGCGTTTATTCGCGACACCAAAAACAACGCCGGTTTTTCCGGCCAAGGCTTGCTGTGTCATACAAGAGTCATCACGTTACAACGATTTGGCGCGTCGCCAAGAATCTGAATTGTAGGGCAGGCGCTCCGCCTGCCTTTGCGTAGATTCGGCAAGCGATGCGCTTGCCCTACAACCGCAAATTGCACTATGAACATCATAACTTGTATGAACATTCGACCGGTCTGTTTGCTTCTATTGTTATTCGCTCGTCTCGGCGTCGCTCAGGAAGAATCGCCGCCCACGTCCGCGCCAGGCAGCGCCAGCTCGCCGCCGGCTGTATCGCCCGCCACTGCAACTCCACCGTTTTCGGCTTCGGTAACACCGGCGCCTTCTTCAGGTGCGCCGCAATTGACCGATGTGCTCTTCAAGAATTTAAAGGCGCGCTCCATCGGCCCCGCGGTCATGGGCGGCCGCGTTTCCGATATCGCGATCGACCCCCGCAATCCGTTTGTCTTTTACGTCGCGCTCGGACACGGCGGCGTTTTCAAGTCCGGCGACAGCGGCGTTTCCTTTGATCCAATTTTCGATAAGCAATCCGCGCTCTCGATTGGTGCGATCGCAATTGCGCCGTCTGATTCAGATGTCATTTGGGTCGGGAGCGGTGAAGCGAACGACCGAAATTCTTCTGATTGGGGCGACGGCGTTTATCGGACCACGGACGGTGGCGAACATTGGGCAAACGTCGGGTTGAAAGACAGTCGGACGATCGCGCGCATCGTTGTCGATCCAAAAAATCCGGACGTCGCGTATGTCGCAGCGATGGGACATTTGTGGGTCGACGGCGGTGAGCGCGGGCTCTACAAGACAACTGACGGCGGCAAAACGTGGAAACTCGTCTTACAGGCGGCCGCACCGCATAACGCGCGCACGGGCTGCGGCGACGTGATTCTCGATCCGAGCAATTCGCAAACAGTTTACGCAGCACTTTATGCGAGGCAGCGGACACCTTGGAGTTTCACTTCTGGACCGAACGTCACGAATGGCGAAGACGTCGGTGGAATTTTCAAAAGCACAAACGGCGGTGCGACCTGGAAAAAATTAAGCGGCGGTTTGCCGGCGCAAACCGGGCGCATTGGTCTCGCCGTGAGTGCAAGCAAACCAAATGTTGTCATGGCGGTCGTGCAAAGTTTTGAAGGCGGTTCCGGAACTCTGAGCGATTTGCGCAGCAAAAGCGGGGGGGTGTTTCGATCGGAGGACGGCGGGGAACATTGGGCGCGAGTGAGCGCGATCGATCCGCGCCCGTTTTATTTCAGCCAGATCAGGATCGATCCCGGGAACGATCAGCGGGTTTATCTGCTGCAATTTGCCCTGCTCGTTTCCGATGACGGCGGCAAAAATTTCCGCGAGGATCTTTCCGAGAAAGTTCATCCCGATTGTCATGCGTTTGCGATTCAGCCGGGGAGCGCGCCGCCACCGAAGCCGCCGAAACCGGAAGACAAAAATAAACCGCCGAAACCGCCGGTTTGTCAGCGGCTGTTATTGGGAACCGATGGCGGCCTGTATCAAAGTTTTGCCGCCGGAAAAAATTGGGACCACCTGAGCAAGTTTCCGGGAGGAGAATTTTATCGGATCAGTCTCGACGATTCGAAACCATATTTCCGGATCGCGGGCGGATTGCAAGACAACGAAAACTGGGTCGGGCCGAGCGGAGTCCAGAGCAAAGAGCTGATTCGCAATTCGGATTGGACCGCGCTTGCCGGCGGCGACGGTTTTTATGTGCTGTTCGATCCAACTGATCGCGACACGTTTTACGCCGAGAGCCAGGGTGGGGAAGTGCACCGGATCAATTTGCGCAACGGCGAGCTGCGTCGTCTGCGGCCGGAGCCGTTTGAAGGCGCAACGCGTTATCGGTTCCATTGGAACTCGCCGATGGTCATGAGCAAACACAAGCCCGGCGTGATTTATCTCGGCGGCAATTGCGTCTTCAAGCTGACCGATCGGATGGAAAAATATTCCGTGATCAGCCCCGACCTGACACACAACGATCCAAACAAAACGAATGCGGTCGGCAGCGGCGCGGAAAGCTATGGCGTTGTCTTTTCTCTTGCCGAATCGCCCAAGCGCGCGGGCTTGCTCTGGGCCGGGACTGACGATGGTCGTCTTTGGATCACTGAAAACGACGGCGGCAAATGGACCGAGCTGACCAACAACTTGCCCGAGCCTGCGCGCGGACAATGGATCGTGCGGATCGAGGCGTCGAATGTTGATCCAAACGTCGCGTATGTGGCGACGAACGCTTATCGCACCGGAGATGATCGTCCGATAATTTTGCGGACGGGCGATCTCGGCAAAACATGGCAACCAGTTGTCGGCGATTTGCCGGTGAAAGATCCGGTCGAGGTGGTTCGCGAAGATTTGGTGAATCCGAAATTACTGTACGCTGGTACGCACTTCGGATTGTTCGCGTCATTCGATCAAGGAACGCATTGGGTACGGATCGGTGACGTTCCGCCGGTCCGTGTCGACGATATTCAAATTCATCCACGCACGGCTGACGTCGCAATTGCGACGCACGGACGCAGCATCGCGGTTCTTGATGACAGCACGCCGTTCCGTGAATTCACGCCAGAGGTTGCGGCGAAACCGGCGCATCTATTTAGTGTTCGCTCCGTTACCGGCGCTTATTTGCAGCCGGGCTTTGTCGATTCGAACGGCAAAGGCGTTTATCGCGGCCAGAATCCAGCCGAAGGCGCGCTCTTTACAGTCTGGGTAAAAGAATTCACCGGCGACGAAATCAAAATCTCGATCACGAAATCGACCGGCCAGCCGGTCGCGAATCTGAAAGCGCCAGGAACGCCCGGGTTCACGCGATTGAGTTGGGACCTGCGCCCGGGCAAGGACATGAGCATCGAATACGGCGGCGATGATCCGAAGCGATTGTTGCCGGCGGGCGATTACAACGCGGAATTAACTTTTGGCACGAACAAGGTGAAACAAAGTTTCCATGTCGATCTCGCCGAAGGCATCACGCCGCGGTGATTTCGTTGTAGCCACGGCGCTATGCGCCGTCGCGACGGGCCACAGGCCCGTGGCTACACTGCAATCGCGTGTCTTCGGCAAACGCCGGACAGCATTTCCCAGAGCGCATCGAGAACACGGCGCACGGACGCGCGCACATTATCGATGTTCTGATTGTCGATGTACGCGCTCAGCAGTTTGCGCTCATCCGCGGAATGCTTCCTATCCGCTTCGATGTGGGCTGAGAAATATTTGTAATTTCTCGGATCGTTGAATCCGTAATACTTTTTCAGTCCGTCGATCTTCGATTCACAGATCGATGGGATCTGACTCTCGTAGGCATAAAGCGCGGCCAAACTTTCCGCGGTCGATCCCTCGCCACAAACCGATCGAAACGTTCCGATCAGTTTTTTCGTCTCGGGTTGTTTCTCCGTTTTCGCAAGATCAACATCTTCCACGCCGAGGCCTGCGGCGAACTGCTTCCAGAGCTCGGGATGATTTGGCGAACCGGCTTCTTCATCGATTAAGTTAGATAAAATTTGTTTTCGGGTCGCTTGATCATCGCACTTGGCATGCACGGCCGAGAGATAAGTCGGGAACGCCGCAACATGGTGATAGTACTGCTTGGCATAATCGCTCAGCGCCTCCTTGCTCAGCTCCCCGCGCGTCCACGCGAGATAAAACGGATGCTTCAGGAGGTGTTTCTCCTCGATGTCATTGTCGATTTTATCGAGATGTTGGTTCATAAAATCTTTGTCTTCTGGCAATAGCCCAGCGTTTTAACGCTGGGTCAAGTATGATATGTCGGGACTCGTGCTGTTACCGAACATTGTCCCAGCACTGAAGTGCTGGGCTATTCTCACGCCGATTTTAAGATGTGTTTGATGCCGCGGATTGGGATGATGACCCAGTCGGGACGATTGTTCAGCTCGTAGCCGATTTCGTAAACCGCTTTGTCGAGGAGATAAGCTTCGAGAAGAATTTGAAGATCGTCCGAATTTTGCGGGACGAACATAGCGTCGGACGTGGTCTGCAAATAACTTTGGAGAAAGGTGCTGCTCATCTGGCGATACCAGAGATCGGCCCAGCGTTCGAGGAATGGAACGTCTTCGGTGCGCATGGCCGGTTGCCAGAGAGCGCTGTAGGCGGCGTATTGGAATGAGCGCATCATGCCGGCGACATCGCGTAAGGCTGAGCGTTTCAGTTTGCGCTCACTCAACGGCCGCGCCGGCTCGCCTTCGAAATCGAGAATGACGAAATCCTTTCCAGTGGAGAGAACCTGGCCGAGATGATAATCGCCGTGGATCCGGATCTTGGCGGCGTTGGTTTTGCGATCGAGGAGACGTTTTTCGCGGGCGAGAATTTCCTTTTCCGTGCTGAGAACGTCCTTGGCTTCGTCGCGAAGGTGGTCGGGCACATCGGGCAATTTCTTTTTCAGGGAATCGAAATTTCGACGGAGGAGGGCGCGCATGCTTTGATAAACCGAACGCTGGGCCATGGCGTTGAACGGCTCCGGCGCGAACAGCGGATCGTCTTTGGCCGAGGCGAGGGCGAGGTGCAATTCGCCGGTGCGTTGCGCGAGCAACTTTGCTTTCTCCGGATAAATGCCGCCGATCAGTTCCTCAACCAGAGCGCCGACCGGTGCGGTTTCATTTTGCAACGCCGCCTTTCGCGCCAGCACGCGCTCATAAAATCGGCCAACGTGATCGAGCGTCATTGTCCAAGCGTCGGCTTCGCTCGTGATCGCGTTCTGCAACAAACAAACAACGGTGGGCTGCGTTTTGGCCCGGCGATATTCAATTGCGCCACCAAACGCGGGCACGTTTTCGAATTGCGCGCGCTCGGTGAGAAAACGCGTAACCTCCACGTCCGGGTTCACGCCGTCCTCGAGTTTGCGGTAAAGCTTGAGGAAAAATTTGTCGGCAAAGAGCATCGAGGAGTTGCTCTGCTCGCCGCTGAGAACATTGGAAGGTAGAACAGTTGTGACCGCACCTACCCGTGGACTGAGGGCGCCGACCAGATTTCCATTTCGTCCGCTGGCGTGTTGTCGATCTAACATCAGCCGGAAAAGTTTTTCGCGAAAATCCGTGTCCCAAACCGCGTCGAAAAGAATCGAATCGCTTTCGTCGCTAAAACGCGCGATGACCGCGTGCGGCGCAGATTGCGCAAGCGATCGCGCTTGGTCGTCGGAAAGGATCTTTACCGGCAAGGCGTAGGTTTCAGTCGGGCCATCGAGATAGCTTACTTCGACAAACCAAAACTGGGCGGCATTAACCTCGGAAGAAATGGTGGAGCGTTCCAGCACGCGCATCTGCCGAAGCGTGCGAGCCTTGGCGCCGAACCAGCGACAACCGGCGATGTATTCCGGTAAAATTTCGCCTTCGATCCGCGCGCGCTCGCCGTCGTCGAGCAATGATTGCAACTCAGGGCGCGCGTTCAGCGTCGGCACCACGCGCTTCTTTTCCAAGCGGCGCCGTTCGGTTTGCGGCTGAAGTGTAAACCAGTAATGCGAATGCGGTCCAAGCGTGAGGACGTAATCGGATTTTTTTATCGTCGGGAACCGATTACGGCTGAAGACTTCAACAGGCACACATCCGGAAAAGTTCGCCAGGTTGAGCTCAACCACTTGCGCGAAACGGGAAAGATTCACGACCACGAGAACGGTTTCGTCTTCGTAGCGGCGAAGAAACGCCAACACCTTGGCGTTGTCCGGGAAAAGAAATTCGAGAGTGCCTCTGGAAAAGGCCTTGAAATTTTTGCGGGTGGCGATGACGCGGCGCGTCCACCAGAGCAGAGACGACAAATTTTTCTGCTGATTCTCGACATTGATCGCTTCGAAGTGGTACTCGGGATCGATGATGACGGGCAAATGCAGCTGTTGTGGATTGGCCAGGGAAAAACCGGCGTTGCGATCGGGGCTCCATTGCATCGGCGTGCGACAACCGTTGCGATCGCCAAGATAAATGTTGTCGCCCATGCCGATTTCGTCGCCGTAGTAAATGATGGGCGTGCCGGGCATTGAGAGAAGCATGGTGTTGAGCAGCTCCATTTTCCGCCGGCTATTGTTCAACAACGGCGCGAGACGGCGGCGAATTCCGAGATTGATCCGCGCGTGCGGATCGTTGGCGTAAACGCGCCACATGTAATCACGCTCCTCATCCGTCACCATTTCGAGCGTAAGCTCGTCATGATTGCGCAAGAACATCGCCCACTGGCAGTTGTCCGGAATCGGCGGCGTTTGATCGAGGATGTCGATGATCGGAAACCGATCCTCCATTTGCAGCGCCATGAACATGCGCGGCATGAGCGGGAAATGAAAACTCATGTGCGATTCGTCGCCGTTGCCGAAGTATGCGGCCGCGTCCTCCGGCCACTGGTTTGCTTCCGCGAGCAACATCCGGCCGGGAAATTTTTGATCGACGTGCGCGCGCAACTTTTTCAGATAGGCGTGCGTCTCGGGTAAATTCTCGCAGCTGGTGCCTTCGCGCTCGTAAAGATAGGGCACGGCGTCGAGCCGCAATCCGTCGACGCCCATCGCCAGCCAGAAGTCGCAAACTTTTTCGACCGCTTCGTGCACGGCGGGATTTTCGAAATTCAAATCGGGCTGATGCGAATAGAAGCGATGCCAGTAGTAAGCTTTCGCCACCGGGTCCCACGACCAGTTCGACGTTTCGAAATCTTTGAAGATGATCCGCGCGTCGGAATATTTCTCCGGCGTATCGCTCCAGACGTAAAATTCACGTTCGGGCGAGCCAGGCGGCGCGCGCCGGGATTTTTGGAACCACGGATTTTGATCGGAGGTATGATTGATGACCAACTCGGTAATGACGCGCAGCCCGCGCTTATGGGCGGCGTCGAGGAACGCGCGAAAATCGTCGAGCGTTCCGTAGTTCGGATTAACGTCGACATAATCGGCGATGTCGTAGCCGTCATCGCGCAGTGGGGATGGATAAAAGGGCAAGAGCCAAATGGCGGTGATGCCGAGCTCCTGGAGATAATCGAGCTTTTGGATCAGCCCGCGGAAATCGCCGATCCCGTCGCCGTCGCTGTCATGGAAGGTCTTGACGTGCAGCTCGTAGATGACCGCGTCTTTGTACCAAAGCGGATCGGCCACTGATTCTCTAGTGCTCCCCGGCATGCGAGTAACCTTTGCCGCACAAACCACGCCGCGCAATCGCCCGTTCGAACTCATTGCAAGATCGACCCCTGCTGACCGGTCGAAAAAAAAAGCGGCCGCGTCGCCGCGGCCGCTTTTGCTTAAGTGAATTCGGGATTAGCCCTTAATCTTATTGACTTGCGAAGCCACGCATTGCCATTGACCGCCTCGTAGCATCCAGGTGTCGGTAAAGAGAAAGGTTCGGTCGAAAGGTTTGCCGTCTTTGCCGGTTCCTTTTTCCCGGGCGCGGCCGGTCACAACGGTGACGGTCGGGCCGAAATTCTTGACGTTCAATTTCTCGTTCTTAGCGGATTTGTAGGTGTCTTTGTCTTTCTTGTATTCCGCCAGCATGCTCGCCTTGTCGGTAAACTTACCTTGCGAAGATATTCCGACGAAATCAGAGGCGACGAAGCCCTGGACGGTAGAGACGTCGTGACTCGGCACTGAAGCTTCCCACTTTTCTTCCATGTCTCTGACACCCATTTTCTTTCCACTGGAAGCGGCGGCAGCGGCAGGCGCAGCTGGTTTTGCGGCCGTGGCAGTTGCGGCTTCCCTTTTCGCAGCGGCTGCTGGCGAAGTGGCGGCCTCTGCTTTCCTGGCTGCAGCCGGAGTGGCCGTTTCAGCCGGTTTGGGGGCTGGCGGTTCCTCGACTGTCGCCGATGCTTTCTCTTCGGTTGCCGGCGCGGTAGATTCCGCGGGCGAGGCTGATTCTTCCTGAGCAAAGGTCATCGCCGCGAGGAAGACGGTTGCGAGAAATGAGATGATAATTTTCATGGATTTTTAAGTTTCGCTTTGATGAACGCCGGCCGTCGCAAAACCATTCCTCCCACTCTGGCGACCATCGCGCGGTGTACGCGAACTGCGTTATGGAGGAGATCGTATAGGCGTCGGTCCACCGGTCAAGGCTTATCGCGGCCAGGAGAAGCGAAAACTGTGGACGCCAATGACCGGTAGAACTAAAACTTGAGGATGTCGGGCGTCGATCCAAATCTTCAGGCGGCGCATTCTTCGAATCTCGAAGTGGAACCTTCACCCAAGCAATTTGCGACGGCGGTCGTGCTGGAGCCCGGCGCGCCGACCGATGTCGATCTTATGTTGGGCATTCAGTCGGGCGACGCCGACGCACTTTCGCAGCTTTACGACCGCTACAACGGGATCGTGAAGGCGCTGATTTTGCGTATCATTCGCAATGATACCGAGGCGGACGACCTGCTTCAGGAAGTGTTCATGGAAATTTGGAACCAGGCGAAGAATTTCTCCGCGAAAAAAGGGAAACCCCTTGGCTGGATGGTGACATTGACCCGGCGGCGGGCGATTGACGCGCTGCGCAAGAAGCAAGCTTACGCCCGAGCCGAAGAGCGGCTGCAGGCCGAGCCGGAGCAGCAACCCCTTGCCTGGGTGCAAAATACGACTGAGAAGGAGATTGAAGCAGGGGACACCCGCGCGCTAATGGTCAAAGTGATCAATTCTCTCCCGGAGGCCCAGCAGCAGGTGATCGAGCTGGCATTTTTTCAGGGGATGAGCCAGCGCGAAATCGCTTCTAATACGAATATACCTTTGGGCACGGTAAAAACCCGCCTCGAGTTGGGCTTGAAAAAAATCTATGACGGTTTGAAGGAGTTGAAGGATGAGCTTTGAGGAATTTCAGAATTGCGCGCGGCTTTACGTGATCGGGGCGCTAGAACCCGAAGAGCTGCAGGACTTTGAGGCTGCGCGCGAGCAATACGGCCCCGCGGCCGAGGATTTTATCAATCAGTGCTACCGGCTGCATGAAGCTTTCGCTCTTAGCCTCAAACCAGCGAAAGCTTCGGCCTCCATCAAGGACAAGTTAATGTCGATGGTGCGCGACCGCGGCCAAAATCCACCGCGCGAAGGCGCGAGGTAACCGCTCATCTGTCGCGATTCCGCGCCGAGTGAGAATCCAGTATTTTCGACACGCGTCACTCGCGGGTCTAGTATTCGTGATTGCGTCGTTCACTCGGATGTCTTTTGCCGCCGGGACGGTGGCGACTCTGAGTGAGAGTTATCTCGACCGTTATTTCCGAATGTTTCCAACGCGCGCGACCCAGGCCGGGCGCCACGATTTAGATAAGGATCTAGAAGATCTTTCGGCAACGCAGATCGCAGCCTGGATCGACTTTAATCACACGACGCGAACCTCGTTACTCGAGCGCCTTCACGATCCGAAATTGTCGATGGCCGACCGGCTTGATGGGGAGGCGCTGTTGGCGCAAATCGACCGCGAACTAAATTCGCTTACCGTTTTGCGTCGGGCCGAGCGAGATCCGCTTTACTGGTCATCGGTCGCAGCAGACGCGAGCGTGTTCCTGCTTGTTCGCGACGATCTCCCGTTCAATAGGCGCAAACAGCACGCACGAGCACGTGCGCAAAATCTGCCGCGGTTTGCCCGGCAGGCGCGAGACCACTTCGCGCTGGTCGATCCGGCAACTGTCGCTCCGGAGTTGTGCCAAATCGCGGCCGGCCAGGTACGCGCGACCGCCAGATTCTACAAAGAAGGATTTGCCACTGCGATCGACGGAAACAACGACGCTCGACAAAAGAGCGCGGAGACGGCTGCCGCGCTTCTCGATTTCGCCGCGACATTGGAAGACTTGGCGAAGCGTGCGGGCGGTTCGCCGCGACTTGGTGCTTCCTATCGGACAACATTTCGTTTCGGCACCGGCCTTAGCGAACCGGTGCAAGATGTCCTCGCGCGTGCTCAATTCGATCTTGCTGCCACGAGATCCGAAGCGGCGGCTTACGGAAGAACGGTCTGGTCAGGCCTGATTCAAAACGAGACACCACCGAAGGACGACATCGAATTGCTTCGCGCGTTGTTTGACCGTGTTGCGGCCGATCACGGCGAAAGTGTGGACGACGCTCTCGCCCAGTGGCGAACAAACGTGGCCGCGCTCGACAAATTGGTGCACGACCAAAGAATTATGACGCTTCCCGATCCGCTCACGTTGATTGTCGATCGTTCGCCATCATTTTTTGTCGGGCAAAGTGTCGGTGGCGTTTATCCGCCCGGGCCATACGCGCCAAACGCGAAGACGATTCTGTTCCTGCCGACGCCGTCACCCGATGCTACGGCCGAGCAACGAGAATCTTTCTTTCGGGATTTCAACGAGCACTTCAACAAAATGATCGTGCCGCACGAGTTAATTCCCGGACATTACGTCCAGTTTAAAATCGCAGCTCATCAGCCTCACAAGATTCGCACCGTCTTTCCCGATCCTCTCTACGTCGAAGGGTGGGGCACATTTTGTGAACGAATTCTTCTCGATCAGGGTTGGGGCGGACCGCTCGAACGCCTCGCGCATTTAAAAAAGCAACTAGAAAACATCGCGCGCACCATCGTGGACATTCGGGTTCATACCGAAAACATGTCCCGCGCGGAGGTGGTGCGGTTCGTCAAGGAAGAAGCTCTCCAAAACGATCAATTCGCGTCGAACATGTGGACGCGCGCAATCACCAGTTCACCTCAGATCACAACCTACTATCTCGGTTACCGAAAAGTTCGAGAAGCTTACGATGCGGCGCGCGCCGCTGCCGGGGACAAGTTCGAGCTAAGAAAGTTTATGGACGGAATGATGGAGTGGGGTCCAGTAGATCTCGATCATTATATCGAGCGGTTCTCGGCAAAAAACAGCGACCGCCCTAACCAGACCCAATCTCGCGCAAAATAAATTCCTGGAGAAATCCGTAGAAATTTATCTGAAACAATCCGAGGTCCCGGCGCGAACCGATGGGGGACCGATTGTGGTCGTTTAGCTCTTCGTCCGAAAATTTGTATTTGGTAGCGATCACCAGCCGGGCCTGATTGAGAGTGTTCAGCCACGCATCGGCGTGTTGGATCGGAATGTGGAGAGTGCAGTTGCTCAACGACTTTTCATTTCCATTCAGTTGCGCCAGATCGTCGGCCACGGTTTCGCTGGCAGTGCGAAAGAGGCGTCGCAGTTCGGGTTCGACATAACTTTTCCACTCTGCGCGAATTTCCTCTTCCGCCGAAGGGTGACTGAATAAACGCGCCTCGGCCGCGGGCGCGCCGTCCGGATTCGCGCTCAGCGGGATTTGTCGCAGCAACTCGGCCAGAAACGGATCGAGATCGGAAATCTGCAGGGCGTCGTCGGCGCGACAAATCTCCATATCAGTTAATTTTTTCCAGGGTTGCGAGAAGGAGATGACTGTGAAGCTGCTGCACGTAGAACTCAGCGCGTTCGCGCACGCCGCTCCATAGAATCGAGCGGCCTTTGTGATGCACTTCCAGCATGTGGCGCTCCGCTTTTTCGCGCGGATAGCCGAAGACGCGCTGGAACACCATCGTCACGTAAGTCATGAGATTCACCGGGTCGTTGTGCACTACGACCTGCCACGGCACATCGAGTTCTTCTTCACCTCGTGTTTCCTTTTCCCTGACCGGTGCTTCCACCGTGGACGTAGATCCTTTTTCGAGCGGCCCGGCGCTCACCGCGCTCATGAAAAAATGGTATCACACTGTCTCGGCAGTTCAAAGTGCCGCCTCGGCAAGAATTCGCTCTTGAACGATCTGCATTTTCCGCGCGCTTCCTTCGTTGCGATCGTCGAAGCCGTGCAAGTGAAGCAAGCCGTGGACTACGTCCAAGCGGAGCTCGTGTCCGAGAGTATTTCCAAATCGTCGGGCATTGCGACGCGCAGTCTCGACGCCAATGAAAATTTCGCCGTGCTGAAACGTGATCACGTCGGTTGGCCCCGGTTCGTTCATAAATTGTCGATGCAACGACGCGATCTTTCGATCCGAGACAATGAAGACCGAAATCTCAGGCAACCGCACGAGATCTGTCTTCTGGCGCGGAACTCGAAGACAAAGCCCGAGTGCCTTTCGTGCGAACTTCTCAAGATCGACAGCATCCACTGAGACTTTGCGCTGCAGATTGCGGACATTGATTTTCGGGACCGTCGCGCGAACCTTGCGTTTCATTGCGACCGGCGCGCCTTATCGAGTACAATCCGAACTGCAAACTTCTTAGTTCTGTCCTGTAGTTGCTTGGCACGATGGAGGGTTGTCATGCCAATCGTTAAATCACTAAATCGCTTAATCGTTAACTCTTTTTCATGTTGGCGGTCTCTGCTCGGATTGGAAATTCCGCGTAATCAGGCGCGCGCCTTTGTTGAAGCTGAAATATGCCCAGGCCCATTGGAATAGGACTGCGATGCGATTGCGAAATCCGACCAGAAAAATGATGTGGATGAACAACCACGCCAGCCATGCCGGGATCCCGCTCAAGTGCACAAGTTTAAGATCCGCGACCGCTTTGTCTCGACCGATCGTTGCCATGCTGCCCTTGTCGAAATACCAAAAGCGCTGCGGTTTCCAGCCGTCGATCATCGCCAGAATGTTGCGCGCCGCGTGGCGTCCTTGTTGCATCGCAACCGGCGAGACTCCCGGCAACGGCTCGCCGGTTTGATGCGAGAAATTCGCCAGATCGCCGATCACTTGAACTTCGGAATGATCGGGAATGGTTAGATCTTTATTCACGATCACGCGACCCACGCGATCGATTGGGACGCCAAGTGAATGGCCGACGAACGAGGCAGTGTTGCCGGCCGCCCAGATCTTGACGCGACAAGGAATGAATTCGTCGCCGACTTGCAGCCCTTGCTCCGAAAGATTGGACGCGTGAATGCCGGTGCGCACTTCGACGCCAAGATCGACAAGTTGCTTCATCGCGCTGATTTGCAGGTCTTCCGGAAAGGTGGCGAGGACACGTGGTTCGCCTTCGATCAGAATCACGCGTGCTTGAGAGGGATCGATGCGGCGGAAATCCTTAGCCAGGGTGTAGCGCGCGATTTCGGCGATTGCGCCCGCCATTTCGACGCCAGTCGGCCCGCCGCCAATGATGACAAACGTCATCGCTGCTTTACGCGCAGCTTCATCAGATATTTTTTCGGCGTATTCGAACGCCATCAAAATGCGGCGCCGAATTTCGACCGCGTCTTCCAAACTTTTCAGGCCGGGCGCGAGTCTTTCCCATTCCGGATGTCCGAAATAAGAATGCCGCGCGCCAGTTGCGAGAATGAGATAGTCATAATCGAGTTCGCTATCGACCATCTTCACCTTCTTTGCATTCACGTCGATCGATTCCACCTCGGCCAGGATCACCTCCATGTTTTTGCATTTGCTCAAAATCGCGCGCACCGGCGCGGCGATATCGGCCGGCGAAAGCGCAGCGGTCGCGATCTGATAAAGCAACGGTTGAAACAAATGATAATTCGTCCGGTCGACCATCGTGACCCGGACGGCTTCACCACAGAGTTTCTTCGCCGCCTCGAGGCCGCCGAACCCGGCGCCGATAATCACAACGCGTGGTGCCTTGGCCTGCGAGGGTTCCATTAGTCAATCTGCGCAGAAGATGCAGCGAAGGAAATCCCAAATTCCAAAGCCCAAATCCCAGAGAAATTCCATTCTCCAAGCTTCAATTTCCTATGGGCGATTTAGATATTGGAATTTGAAGACTGCCTGGGTGTTGGAGCTTGGGATTTGGAATTTGCCGCCGCCCGACAAAAAACGAAAAGAAAATTTGTGCTTCCAGCGACGGCTATTATCTTTCGCGCCTCATGCCGAAGCCAATTTCTCGCAGCAAGACGCGAAAAGCGGTCTCGAAAAGATTTAAGATCACCGGCCGCGGCAAGGTTTTGCGTTCACAATCGTCCCGGCGTCATTTGCTCTCGTCCAAAAGCGCCAAGCGGAAACGGCATCTTGGCAAAATGGCGCGCGTTCATAAAACCGACGAGGCGCGAGTCAAAGCCAACCTTCCGTTTGGTTAAAATTGTAGCGGCGGTCTATGACCGTCGCATTTAATTCGTCCGGCCCTCATAGAGCGCCGGTCCAGAAGAGTTCGATCTATTCAACTTAGCTCAGGGCAACGTGTTGCTGTGGACAAGCCTTGCAGTAAGTTTCCTCTCCGTCAGAGGCTATGGATTGAGGACTGACGAACCCCGCCAGGGCAGGAATGCAGCAACGGTAGTTTGATCCTCCTTGCCGTAGTTCTCTGGCGGACTTTTTTTGGTTGAGCAGTTGAGTCGTTGAGAAGTTTAGGATGGCGTCGTCTCAACCGCTCAACGTCTTAACTCCTCAACTTCGAATGAAATTGCTCAAGGTCAAAACCGCGCGTCTTGCGCAGGTCGTCGAGAAAGCCGGCCAGCCGCAGGTTTACACGCTTTGGCAAAAACCGGCGCAAGATCGGCATTTGCAATCGGAGATTAAAAACAACCGCGTGATGACGATTCAGAGAAACGACGCTGGAACTGAGTTCGGCATGGTCGGGTTCAAAGAAAAGAAAGGCGCGAGCTATCTTGTTTTTCCGAAATCGTTGAAGCGTTTCGAGAACATTCGGATCGTTGGAATCAATTGGGATTTGGTTAAGGCGAAATAATTGGAGGGACACGCGCCGTCTTGTCCCAAATATCTAGGCGCCGACAGCGCGGCGCCCTCCATTGTCGGTGAGAACGTGCTAAATTCGTGAGCAGAATGACCAAAGACGAACAACTGCGTTACTCGCGCCACGTGATTATGCCGGAAGTCGGCGCGGAAGGGCAACGTCGTTTGAACGCCGCGAGCGTTTTGTGCATCGGCGCGGGCGGGCTCGGTTCGCCGGCCGCACTTTATCTTGCCGCTGCCGGCATCGGCCAACTTGGTCTGGTCGACTTCGACGATGTCGATCTGAGCAATTTGCAGCGGCAGATTTTACACGGCACAAAAGACGTCGGTCGCAAAAAACTGGATTCGGCGCGCGACCGTTTGCGCGACGTGAACCCGACCATCGAAATCGAAACGCACGAATGCCGTTTTACGAGCAAGAATGCACGCGAAATTGTTTCCGGTTACGACATCGTGGTCGACGGCTCCGATAATTTCCCGACCCGGTATTTGTCGAACGACGTCTGCGTTTTCGCGAAAAAGCCGAACGTTTACGGATCGGTCTTTCGGTTCGATGGCCAAACGACTGTTTTTGCGCCGCATCTGGGAGGACCCTGTTACCGTTGTTTGTTTCCCGAGCCGCCGCCGCCGGGATCGGTTCCAAATTGCGCACAAGCGGGCGTGCTTGGAGTCCTTCCCGGAATCATCGGGACAATTCAGGCGAATGAGGCGATCAAATTAATCCTGGGCGTCGGTGAGTCGCTGGTCGGGCGGCTCCTTTATTTCGACGCGCTCAAAATGAAATTCCGCGAGTTCAATCTCCGGCCCGATCCACAATGCCCGGTCTGCGGCGATTCGCCGACGATCACCGAACCGATCGATTACGAGCAATTCTGCGGAGTCTCGACGAACGTCCCAACTATCTCCGTGCGCGAATTAAAACAAAAACTCGACGCGCGGGAATCATTTCAGCTTGTCGATGTTCGCGAGCCGTTCGAGCATGAGATCGCAAACATCGACAGCGCGCAGCTAATCCCGTTGGGCGAATTACCCGATCGATTGAACGAGTTGGACCGCGATCGCCTGACGATTGTGCATTGTCACAGCGGGATGCGCAGCGCGCAGGCGGTGCGGTTGCTGCGCGACGCCGGTTTCGCGAACGCGTTTAATCTCGAAGGCGGAATCGCCAAATGGTCGGACGAAATCGATTCGGACGTTCCGAAGCACTGAGCTGGAGGGACACGCGCCGTCGCGTCCCAAAAATTAGTCGGCGCCGACAGCGCGGGCGCCCTCCAAATTCATTTTAAGGCAGTAGCCAGTTCGTCGGAGCTCGGAACATCGTTCCATTGTTTGAGTAGTTCGCCGTTTCGTCCGAAAACAAAAAGGTGAAAAAGATTTACAGCTGGCGGCGCGCCTAGCTGTTTGCTAATGGTTCCATCGAAATCCGCAACCGCGGAGATATCCTGGCGTGCATTTCGCGCGATCTTGAGTTGATCGTAGCGCGATTGGAGACGGCGGGCTTCGGGATCGAGCCGCCGCCGCATCAACGAAGTCAGGATCATGCGGACCGGTTTGCTGTGATTCTTTTCGAAGGCCACGACAGTGATCATTCGATAAGTCGGATTACCGAGGCAAAAATCCGGCGTGCGATCTCCGACCGCGCGCGCCTTGTCGACGTTGGCCTGGCTGGTTAAGACAACAGTCGTGACGCGGCCGCCGGCAGTGGAGAGCGCGTGTCCGTCGACATCGACGAGGTCGATCCGATAATTCTTACCGTCGGTCGGCTGAGCGAGAATCGATATTGAAGGAGCGCACAGGGCCAGGGCCACGAATAAAATTTGCGCTCGACTCAGATTCACGATTGGAGACGTTGATCACGAGAAATGCACGCTGACAACTCTCGCCTTCACTTTTTTGCAGCGTTGCTTTCGATTTTGGTGCTCTTGAGCGCATGCGATCGGATGGTGACGTCGCGAAACTCCCGGCTGGTCAAAGAAGCGGATTGGAAGGCAGCGCAAGGCGATTATCTCTGGGCAATTAATCTCTACGAAGCCGCGCTCGATGGCACGCCGCAATCCGCCGAAGTGCATTTCAAGCTGGCTCTTCTTTATGACGATAAATTGAACGATCCGTTGCACGCGCTCCATCATTTCAAACGTTATCTGGTTCTCGATCCAAACGGGCCGCACGCGGGTGACGTCAAAGATTTCATGAAACGCGATGAGGTTGCCCTGGGCACCAGTTTGTCCGGGGACTCGGTCGTGACCCGCACCGAAGCGGCCCGCTTGCGAAACGAAAATCTAAATTTGCACAGGCAGATTGACGCAGGTCCCGTGAAGCCGCGCCCCGTCGCGGACAAATCGCCATCGCGTCACGGCGACAAGGAAAAGGCGGAGTCCAAGAAGACGGGCTCTCATTACGTCGTCAAAGAAGGGGACACTCTGGCTTCGATTTCACGCAAGTTTTACAAAACATCCAAGCGTTGGCAGGAAATCCGCGACGCGAATGAGAAAAAGGTCGATGACCCCGACAATTTGAAAGCAGGCGTGACCCTGACGATTCCGCCTAACGACTGATAACCCCGCTTACCTCACTGCCAGATCGACAACTTCCCGGAAAAAATGCCGAGCAGACTAATCACTCGAATCGCGCCCGATGTCGGCTGGCTTCCGGTCAGTTTTACAAATGTCTATTTTCTCGGCCGTCCCGGCGGCAAATGGGTTCTGATTGACGCGGGGTTGCCGGGATGGGCGGCAGACATTTTTTCCGCGGCCGAAGCGAGATTCGGCGCCGGCTCGCGGCCGGAGGCGATCGTGCTCAGTCACGGTCATATCGATCATGCCGGTTCTGCATTGTCGCTCGCTGAAATGTGGGACGTTCCAATTTATGTGCATCATCTCGAACTACCGTTCCTGACCGGCAAATCGCTCTATCCGCCGGCCGACCCCACCATCGGCGGGGCAACTGCGTTCCTTTCACGTTTTTTACCAGTGCTCCGGCGGAATTTCGGCGACCGCGTGCGCGAATTGCATCAGCATAAAGTTCCGGGGGCGAGCGGTTGGCAGTGGCTGGCTACGCCCGGGCATTCTCCGGGGCACATTTGTTTCTTCCGCAGTTCGGATCGAGTCCTTCTCACCGGTGACGCTCTCGTAAGTGTCGACATGGATTCCTGGAGCGGTTTGCTGACAGCAAAACCGAAATTGTCCGGCCCGCCCGCGCCGTTCACGGTTGATTGGCAGTCGGCGCACGCGTCGGTCCAACAATTGGCGAATCTGCGACCGAACACGGTCGGCTGCGGTCACGGTGTTCCAATTTCCGATTCCGATTTGCCGGAACGTCTCGAAGATTTCGCGCAACATTTTCGTGTTCCGCGCCGCGGCCGTTATGTCCGGCGACCGGCGAGAACGGACGAAAACGGAATTGTCGATCTTCCGCCAGCGCCGTTCGATCCAGTCCCGTTCGCGACTGCGGCTGGACTGTTCTGTTTCGGGCTCGCGCTCGGTGCAGGTTATCTCGACGACGAAAAGCGCCGCCAATGAAGCTTAGAAATGGGCGCCGCTCGGAATGACCGTCGGCCGCGGCGGCGGTTGGTTTGGCCGGGCATTAATACTTTGGTCGATAATGTCCTGGCTCGTCGGATCGATTAAGTTCTTCTTTACCGGCTCAGACCGTTGTTTCTCGCATAAGTTCACTAGCGCAGGCCATTCCGGCAGTCTTTTGCCGAACCCGGTCACCAAGCGTCCGTCGCTAATCACATTGCAAATATCGAACTGCTGCGGCTGCGGCAACACGGCTGCGTCAGGGCGAAAGACGAGGATTTCGGTTGAGTGCAAGTGTCTTTTGTCGCCCGGGTTCCGGTTCAGGGAAACGTATCCATCGCCGTTGAGCATCAGGACTTTGTTCCAAGTGGTGCGGTGATATTCGGAAATCATGGTGAAACCGCTCACGGCGCAGGTCGCAACCGCGGTCGTAATCTTAACGGTGCCGCTTTCCTTCGGGGCCGACACTAAAATCGCGCCGCTGCCGAGGTCGTAAGTATGCGCGGCTCCGCCAAAACTGAAAACCGTGTTCGCGCCGAGTCGGGTGAGCGTTCGGTCGGTAAATGTTAGTTCCGCGCGCGAATCGGTGCCGGTGCGAACGGCGGTTCCTTCATGGACGGCATCGTTGATGGCGGCGGGATGCGCGGCGGTCTGCGCGCCGAGCAGGCGCACATCATGGATGACTTCCGTTACGCGAGCTTGCTTTTGCTCGGTTGCAGAAAGAAGGGCGGCAATGCCGGCAGCCGCGCCGATTAAAGCTATGGCAGCAACAAGTTTTAAATTTGGGAAGTGAATTTTCATCGGAGTGATTGTCGATCTTATCATGGCCCTTGACCCGGAGCACCGAGCGGCGGTGCATTGGCAAGTGGTTGCGGGTTTTTCGCGCCAATGCCGCCGAAAGTTCCGCTGTTGCCCGGTGTGCCGGTTCCGCCAAAACCGAAATAGTTTGGATGATTTGTAAAAACATCCGCCTGTTGAGCTGAATTGATCGTGACGACGACACCTGGAGAAATGTTGATCGTATTGGCGGCGAGAACGTTCGTGGGACTGGTGAGGGTCACATTTGAGAGAAAGTTGAGAGTACCATTACTTCCGGTGGCATACAGTTTCAAAATCGTATCGGCGCCGAGAACGTTGCCGCTGCCGATGTTGAGCGTTCCGCTCGCCCCCAGGGCGGAAATTTTGACCACGTCGCCGTGGATGGTCGCATTGTCCAAATTTGTCGAACCGGCAACGCCGGTTTGGCGGATGTCTACTTCGGCTTGCGTGGCCTGAACAGTGCCGTTGACGGTTACCGGGGTGTCACTGCCGCTGGCGACGATGATGATTTGACCGCTGTTTCCCATGGAATCGAGCAGGGTCTGAATTTGCGCACTGCTGGAAATGACGATTGCGCCCAGCGATTGCAAGGTGATCCCGCCGCCGGTGGAGGTGACTGCGGAAGCAATTTCAACCGCGTCGCCTGCCAACGCCTTGAATCCGCGATGGTCTTGCACAGTGCCCTGGACATTGATCGGTGCGGTTACCTCAACAGTTCCTTCAGCCCTGAGCTCGACCCGGTTAAGATTAGAAACTGGCGCGTCGAATGTGACATTTGAATTCATGCCGCGAGCGTAGACGAAAAGTTCGCCGAAATTCGCGAAAGTAATACCGGACAGAGTAATCGAGCCGTTCAGCGCAATGAGGGCGACTTGCTGCATGCCGCCAAATGTAAAAACGGTCCCCGATGCTGAGGAGTTGATATCGCCCTGGCTGACAAGCCCCAGAGTTGGATCGCCGCTGGAGTTGGAAACGGTCGGGTCTCCATCGAGCTGCAGTGCCGCGAATAAAAAAGCCGCAATCGGAACGGTTCCACTACCAGGATTGACGAAACCGCCGCCACCGTTGCTGTTGACAAAATTGACACTGTCGAAGGACGATGGCGAACTGCCGAGCCAGGTGGCCAGCGAACCGTCCAGAGCGGCGCTGCGATAAATTTTTCCGAAATTGGTTATGCCGTTTGTAGTGATCATCGGATCGGTATTGATGACTGTGCCACTCGTTATGTGGTACGGATCATCCGGGATCGCGGTTGGCGGCCCGAACTTCGGGCCGATGTTTGTCGACGACGTCACAATTGCCGCAATCGCCTGATCGATTACGTCGATGGGGTCATAGACAGTAGTCCCAGGCTGTTCCGATTCTGCTTCCTGCGCTCTGATCACAGCCATAATCAAGTCGGCGTTTGGAAGCGTGGGAAAACTCGTGATCAACTTGGAAGTCGTATAAACCAGGCGCTCCTTGAATTTTGCCGGCCGGGTAATTTTTCCGTCTGCGGTCATCATCGCCATTTCTCCTCCGTGAACAATCACAGCGTCCTCAGGATGACCGTTTGGATAGAAGCGGCCGATACCTTCCAGCATCAGAAGTTTTGTTGGGAAACCTTTATTAGATTCAAAGAGAGCGGTCCCGCCGCTGATGGCGGCGGTGACAGCGGCTGTCCGGACCTTTGCTTCGGCCCCGTTTCGCGGCACTTGCACCAGGACCGCGCCACTACCGAGGTCGATCTGGCGAGCTTCTCCGTTAAAACTGAAAACCGTGTTTGCGCCTAAACGCGTGATTGTAAGATCGGAGAAGGTTAGCTCGGTCCGCGAATCCACTCCCGTGCGCACGGCAGTGCCAGCACTTATACTGTCGTTCACCACCGCTGCCCGCGCCGCCGCTTGTCCGGGAAGCAATTTCACGTCGTTAATTATTTGCGTAACGTGCGCGGCCCGTAACTCTGCCGCATCCGCCACGGCCGAAAGATGCACGAAAGTAAAAAAGCAAACTATAACAAAGCCGGTGCCTGTTTTGAAAAGCCTCATATCCTAGTGCGGCCCACCCGCTGTGTACTTTGCTGCCGGCGATCCGGCCGGATTTGGCGGCGTCTCAATCGTGCCGAGGTCGGTTGAGGATGGAATTGCGTCCGGTCCCGGTGTCGCAGGACCGGCAATTGGATCGCGGGCCGTAGTCCTCTGTGGAGGATTGGTCAGCGATACCAGCGTTCCCTTTCCGAAGATGACCAGGTTCGTGTCGATCAAGCTTCTTTTTGATTTCGCGCGCTGTTGTTTTTCACTTTCCTTCGCAATCAAGTTTTGACTGCCAAGCGGCGGAAAATCGACGATCAAGCGCGCCGTTTTCAGCAGCCGCGCAAGATCGACATCCACCGGATCGGGTAAACCCTTTGCGTCCGGATTCGTGATCAACATTTGTCCCGGGCGAATGAGCACTGATTCGCCCCAGCGACGCTTCAAATACAGACGAGCTGTGCCCTCCAGGCCAATGAACTTGATGTAAGCGTGCGGATGATACTCCACAATCACAGTCGTGCCGGTGATCGCCGCCGTCATCGCCGCGGTTGAAATTTTTGCGCCGCCCGCGCCTTTCGGCACGCGCAAGAGCACCGCGCCCTCGGCCAGATCGAGATTGCGCGTGCCTTCGTTGAAACTGAAAACTGTGTTCGCGCTGAGTCGTGCCAGAGCTTGGTCGGCGAAGGTGAGCTCCGTGCGCGAATCCATTCCTGTTTGCACCCTGCTGCCGTCGCCCACTTTATCATTCACCGATGCGGCGTGCGGCGCTGCTTGCGCCGCATGCAATTGCACATCATTGACCAGTTGCGTGATGGTCGCTTCGTTGGGCTGCGCCGCATTTGCCGATCTGGCCGCCTCAATCAACGACAGCAAAACGACGCCCGTCAACGCGAGGCGCGGTCGCGTGCTTCTAATTGCCTTTTTCATGTTGCGCTAAAATTTTGCTTGGAGCGCGATTGCCCCGCCGGCGTTGGCCACGTTGTAATCGAACACGCCCTGGTTCGAATCGTTGTGGGCGAAAGAGCTCATCGCGCTGATCGAGCACCAGTTGGTCAGGCGGTAAGTGGCCGTGGCCGAAATAATCTCGCTCACGTCCGTCCGTCCGTTTTGGTGATAATCACGCGCCACCACACGACCAACCGCATTGATCGTAAACGCGCGAGTCAGGCTCACTGAGTAACTAACGTAGCCTTCGTAATCGTTGCGACGCGGGCTCTGGTGGTCCGCGCCCAGGCTGATGTTTGTGTCGACTCCCACCGAAAGCTGTTGCGCCCGGCTGAACCGGAACGGCAGCTCGGCGTTCAGGATCAGCGCGTGGTTCGAGAAAAATTCGTCCCCGAGCCGATCGTCAAAGGTCAGACGATTAAAATCGTATTCGCCGCGCAGAATCAGATTGTGAAATTGCGGCATGAAATAGTTCAGGCCCGCCTCCACATCCAGGCTTCCGAAGTCGAACGCATGGTTACTGCCGTAATAAAAAACTTGCTCCCGGGCATCGACGTTGGCGTAGAGCGTTTTTGTGATCCGCGGCTGGTAATAAGCGGCCGCCGTCGGCGCTATGACAACGTCGCTCATCTCACCTCTCCGGGTCAGCGCGACATTCGACGTGTAGAAAATCGGAGATGCGAGCGAAACCGTAAACGGCTGATACTGCGTTTCGCGTTTCAGGATTTCCTGCTGGCCGATGTCGGCGTCGTTTGGAGTGGCGGCCGCGTGACCGTCTTCGAAGCCTTCTGGAGTCGGCGAAGTTCCGAACGACGGCTGGGTCTGGCCCTGAAGCAGCGATGCACGATCGACATCCTGCGAAGTGGGTCCCTGGGCAAAACTTGTCTGCGTCAGGATCGACATCATCAGCGCGCAAATGAACGCGACTAGGAATTTGAAATGAATTTTTGCCAAAACGACCCGCGCCTCCCTGCGGCTTCCTCTTTTGCCCGCTCAGATTTCTTCCGTCAAGGAAGTTATTGACCCCCGTGAGATACATTCCTGGTTTGCCGGATTTTCGCTTTTCTAAATCGCTGCCCCTTGAGATGATCTGAGGACGTGCCCCCCTCGAATGCCGTTGTTGCTTCCTCACCGAAGTTGCTCGATCGCGTCCGCTGGCAACTGCGTGCCAAACGCTATTCCATTCGCACTGAAGAAGCGTACGTCGATTGGATCCGCCGGTTCATTCTTTTTCACCGCAAGCGGCATCCGGACGAAATGGCCGAGAAAGAGATTTCAGATTTTCTTAGTCATTTGGCAGTGGAGAAGAACGTCTCCGCTTCAACGCAGAACCAAGCCTTCAGCGCCTTACTCTTCCTTTATCAGCAAGTCCTCGATCGAAAACTTGATTTCATCGACAACGTCCAACGCGTTACGCGTCCGCCAAAACTGCCGGTGGTTTTTACGCCCGCGGAGGCATGCGCCGTTCTTGGCCAACTGAAAGGCGATTATCGCCTCATGGGCGAGTTACTTTACGGCAGTGGATTGCGCGTTATGGAATGCGTCCGACTGCGTGTCAAAGACATAGATTTCGGTTACGGCCACATTACGGTCCGCGATGGCAAAGGTCTTCGAGATCGTGTGACCCTCTTGCCCGAGCGGCTGCGCGGCCCGCTTCAGGTCCATTTAAAACGAGTCCAGGAAATGCATGAGCGCGATTTGGCCAGCGGCAACGGACGTGTTTACCTGCCACTTGGACTCGAACGGAAGTACCGTAACGCGAACCGATCCTGGGCCTGGCAATATGTTTTCCCAGCAGTGAAGCTCTCCGTTGATCCGCGTTCGGGCGACGAACGTCGCCACCACGTTGCCGAAAAGAATCTGCAAAAGGCTGTCAAGACAGCGATTACGCGCGCGCGAATCCGAAAAGCGGCAAGTTGCCATACGTTCAGACACAGCTTTGCCACTCATCTGTTGAACAAAGGGCAAGACATCCGTACAGTTCAGGAACTTCTGGGGCACAAAGACGTTTCCACTACGATGGTTTACACGCATGTCTTGAATAGACCCGGTCTTGCGGTGCGTAGTCCGCTTGACGATGACCAGCCGACTAGGAGGCGGCAGGAATTAGGTTAACAATTGTTCCCCTAATTCTCGTTAGATGCTAAGGAAGCGCTCCACGTATTTAATTGGCGGCGCCATTTTTCTCGCGCTTGTAGCGGGCTTCCTCATCGGTTCGTATCTCTCCGAACCGACGGAAACAGTTATCCCGTCCGAGTATTTCGACCAGATGGCGCTGCTTACGTGGAAAGGCTGGTCAGGCGATCTGTGCTTTCTGCTCATTCCGATGACAGAGCGTGGCCGCGCGCAACACGACTTTTGGAGCAAGTGGCATGGCCAGTGTGGCGTCGCCAAGCTAAAGGATGCGTTGAGCGCAGTGCCAAAGGAAAAATATGTGCAGTGGAACAACTGGCCTGGAAAATTTCAGTACCCTTCGGAAAAGTTTTGTGACGACATTGTCGCCTTTTCAAAGAGCCAAGGCGTGCATGTGGACTTGAACCCCGCAACGGATGCCGACATCTTTACCGACTGGCAGCCACATTAAAGCATCTAACCAATCGATGAAGCCAACGGCAGGCCGCTGCGCGGCAAGGCCGAAGGATGAATTATGAAGGCTGAAATGAAAACAGATCGCGCCATCTCCTGCCGTGGCTTATCTCTTTCTCGTTAGGTGATTTTCGATAATGCTCGCAAGCTTCCTCAATTTGGGTGGGCCAGACCTACTGATGATTGCGATCATCATCCTCGTTCTCGCTGCGCCATTCGCTATCGCGATCCCTATCGTTTTCATCATCGAGCGCCGAAGAAAGAAGCCGCCTCCGCTTCCCAATGAGTCAGCTAAAGAATGAACACAGAAAGGCGATTATCCTTTCGTGTGGCTGCGCGTATCACCTAACCAATCGATGAAGCCAACCGCTCCTTTGCGATGCAACTTCACTGAAGTTGTTGCAGCGCCCTGCGGTGGCTTATCTTATTCTCGTTAGGTCTATGCGAAAGCTTTTGCTCGCTATGGTTATCGCTTTTGTGGCAGTCGTGTTGTTGCCGCCATTTATGTCGGGCTGGGTTTATCCTTTGTTCGACCGGATCACAGTGCCGATGCGCGGCTCGATAAGCATGTTTGAGGGCGGAGTTGTGACGCCGATGACAGATTCGCAAGATTTTATTGACATCATCGCACTTACCCCGATGGAACATCGCGACGCCGCCAAACTCGTTCATCTTTTGCGCGCAGGCTTTGTCGTTTCTCTTCGCATTACGGAACAGCCCGATCAGCCTGCTATCACGGTTTCGGCTGCCACCGATAGCGGGGAAGTTATCATCCGATGCAAGACCGCTGAGGAAGCAAATCATCTCATTGATCGACTCCATGCCGGCCCCGGTCAGAAAAAGACCTAACCAAACGATGAAGCCAACCGGCCCATTTCGATGCAACTTCAGTGGAGTCGCCGCAGCACCCTGCTGTGGCTTATCTCTTTCTCGTTAGATGCTCATGCTTTCGTTGGTAGCAGGTGAAGTGCAGGAAATCAGCCCGAAGGCTCTCATGATGATCGGCGCGGCCTGTTTGCTGATCGGTCTCTGGTTTTCCGTTGCGGTCGTGAATGAAAAAATTCGAGCCTTCGTCCACTGGGGTGAAGACGGAAGCGGGCCTGTGATGTCGCGGCTCGGCGCAAGTGCAGCTGCTATCACTGCCTACCTGTTTGGTGTCTTGCTTTTCGCGGACGCTTTCAATTGGACTAGCGTTAGGGATGTCGTGTTTTGGCTCGTCTTCGGTGCCATTTTCTTCGCAGTTCTCATTTCGTTTCGCGACTATGCTCGCAGTCGTAAACGCATCTAACCAATCGATGAAGCCAACGCGCCCTTTGCAAGAAAACCTCGGCGAATTTGCCACGACACCCTCGCGTGGCTTATCTCTTTCTCGTTAGGCGGTATCCGCGCCATGACACACGAGGAACTTCTTACCAAGGCGATCGAATGGCTCCGCAAAATGGAGCCACGATTGCCGAAGCGGGTTACGGATCTCAGCGGCCTGCCGAAGAGTCGCGTTCGCGATGCTGTGGTCATTGACTTCGAAAGTGACGAAGGTCCTGCCAGCATTCAGATTACTCTCGATCGAGAAACGGGCGTTGTCCTCTTCGCGAACTGGCCAACACCGACGAAGAAGTCCGATGACAACGCCGCCTAACCAAGCGCTGGAGCGAACCGCTGACCGGCGCGTGAATTTACTTTGATGATTTTGGTATTGAAACCTGCGACACAGCTCGCTCTCGTCAGCGGTCGCTCAGCTTTGTCTCGTTAGGTGTCATGAAGACGTCACAAGCCTGCCTCATCGTAATGATGGCCGCAGCTGGCGCTGTGGTCACAAAAGGCGGCGACACTCGCCCAATCAACCCACAGTTTACCACGGTAGAGATACACACATTGGCTGACCCTCAGTATGGGCCGATCATTATTCGCGCGACTGCCGTAGAGGATGGACGCATCGAAGCCATCTCACTTGAGTATAAAGGTAAGAAGGTTTCTGTTCCCGCAGAAGGCCTAGCGGATTTGAAAAGGGCTCAGATTG
>Ga0210405_10000828_pt1 | contig 38250 bp, 32 predicted proteins | sample IncBWH11MmetaG_FD_155492 | JGI IMG/M metagenome (GOLD analysis project Ga0210405, IMG submission 155492) | Forest soil microbial communities from Barre Woods Harvard Forest LTER site, Petersham, Massachusetts, United States - Inc-BW-H-11-M | ecosystem: Environmental > Terrestrial > Soil >... | reverse complement strand
CACAGGTCTTCATCTGCTCAACAGCCATTCGCTGAAACTTTCTTGAGTATCTCTTTCGCTTCACTTTGCAGTCCTTTCCCTGCAAAGTGTGCCCATCCCGGCTGTCTCATTTCAAGGGTGCAGTCCAAAAGGAACCTAATGGCGAAGGTGCGGACAGCTGCCGGTATGACTCTGTGGTGCTCCGCTCCCAGATGTTCCGAGTGTCCAAATCCCCCCCCTGCTGCCACAGCCCTATCCGTCTAGTCCGAAGGCTCCGAGAGCCTTTGTGACCACCGCCGCGAGCCGTTTGGTGAGCGACCGTGGTTATTCCATTGAACGATGCCTGCCCAAACTCCAAACCAGGTTTTTTGAGACAAATGGGGCGCCGGTCAATGCGCGGGTGGCCTGTCGCTGGTACCGGACGAAATCTCCCTCTATTTGATTGCGCCATTCAAAGAATGGGGCGGTAAGAACGGATCTCCGTGGTGGGAAGCATTTACAGACTTGGAGCACGACAGGTTGAGCAATTTCCGCGACGCAAAACTGAAGAATGTGCTCTATGCTCTTGCGGCCGTGTTTATAACCCTGACTCTCCGTAACGAAGCGGAATCCAAAGCCGGATCGGTGCCACTGGAACTTTACGATCTGCTCTTTCCGAAGTACTGGACGTTCTCGCGCAGGGTCTCCGTGATGAACTTTAGGTGGTTATAGGCGAGCTTGCGGTTGTCGGCCGCGCCGGACCGAATCTAACCGCGTTTTCACCGAATCTTGACTTCGCGCTCCGTCAACCATGCGCCTCGAATCATATATCTGATCTTGACTGTTCCGGTGGTGTTTGCGGAGATAGCGGCTACCGCCCCAGAAACAAACCTGAGGTCTCCTTTAGCAAGGCTTGCTTGAACTTTTTCGTGAGGTTGTTATGCCTTAAAAAGTTGGGTTCCCTTTGGTTCGCGGTTGGTTTTGCCACTCGAATAAGCAAGGTCTCAAGTTCCCTCAGGTATTTCACCTTGTTTTTTCGAAGGACGTAAAGGTCAAACTGGTTCCACTCTCCCCGGTGGTGGTCGTCGAGGTGATCGGGGAGTCTCGACCGCAGGCTGCTAGCTAGCCCGACGTAGTAGACCTTCCGATCCTTGCGAAGCACATAAATTCCGCTCCTTTTGCGGCCGAGGAATTCGCGAAAAGATTTGATGTGTTTTAGGATCGCGCCAATCGATACGTCTCTGATGTGGGCTTCGACGAGGGATTCGGATCTTGCCCAGGTTTTCGCCATCTATGCCTCGCGAGTGCGCCAGCCGTGGCGCGGTCGGATCGTCCACCAGCTCCGACGGATTACAGTCGGGCGCCGTCCCCTGCGGCGAAAGTGCGCCACCGGAAAATTCTTAGCGCGCTCGTTTGGGTGGTGTGGAAGGGTGTGCCGCCCGCCCTTGCCCTCGCTCAGCCTTTCTCACTTCCAACCGGTTTTCGCCCACACTGCCTCGTGAATGGCCTTAGCTCTGAGAGTTATGAATTCGTCGAAATCGTTACGCTTCGCTGCCTCAAGGCATTCCTTTGATATTAGATTAGATGAAAGCCACTCCATCAGACGTAGTCCCGCTGCCTGTTCAACTTCCGCAAGATAATCTGATGGCGCTCGATCTGAGATCGATTTGTTGCTGGCAGAACTAAGCATTACGAAATTAGCAAGGCTATTTATCCTTTGCTGTTTTTCACCTCGTTGCTCAAGATATGCACGAGGAAAGAAGTGGTGAAACTCTTTGATGTTGATCCTTGCGAGAGCTTGGGTGGTGTCGATTTTCTGCCCGGTAAGCAGATCAATCGGATGATGGTGCGCCAGTACAATTGCCAGCAGCTTAGCATGCGCATTATTCAGCCGAAATGTACGCGTTATCCAGATATCGGAGTTGGGTTTTGGTACGTCCGGACCGATTTCGGTGGTCTTGCCAGCCGCGAAATCATGTACGGCTTTGAGGTCAGAGGCCATGTTGCCGGTATTCCAGCCGCTAAAGTAGCCCGAGAGTGCCGTTTGCCAAAACCACCGCGACATTGCCCCGTACTGGACGGCATTGGGTTTGGGGATGCACCTGAGAATCTCGGCCAGCACAGTGAATTGGTTCAAGTAGGGCAACACTTCCGCGCCCTCAACCCTGATGTGTGTGGCTAAGAAATCGACAGCCAGCTTATACGCTTCTTTCGCCCCATCCACAGCTTTTTTGAGCTCGGTTGGACTAAACTTGCGGAGCGAATCAATACTCTCGGCTGAAAATCCTCCTCCTGCGGATGCCGAAATATTCCTGAGTACGACCTTCTTGTCCACCTTGCCGAATCCTTTGTCGCTGAGTTCAGCTAGGATTCCCTCTATCGAATCGATCAGGTCGAAATCGGGGCTCCAGGTTGCGGCGCGCATCAGATCTACAATTGTTAGCGCGGTTCCGCTGCTGTTGATACGCTCGAAAATCGGGGCCACGTCTCGAATCGACATGTCGGCTAAGGTTACGACTGCAATCTTGTAGTCTTTGAATCGATTAAAAAGAAGCTCGGCACGCCCTCTTAAAGCGGCCTTATCTGAGGAAGTCAGCGTGTCCAAGCTGGCAACGTGTTTGAAAAATAGCGCGGCGTCAGCCATTTTGTTGACCCGAATTTGCTGAAGTGGAGGGTCATCGGGCATCTCAAGGTGGAAGAACGCTTGGCGTCTCAGATCATAAGCGATATTCCATCGGCTTTTCGGATCGTCTCCTTTCCAGAACATAGCGCCGCAAATCGTCGAAAGACGCTGCTGACCGTCCAAGAGATAGTTCACAGGGTAGTCCGGCTTCGGAACCCTTATATCCAGGTCAGCAATGTGGTTCTCGCTTTGAAGCGGCTGGCGACTCTGCCAGAGCAGCACGCTGCCAATTGGATAGCCACGAGCCACCGAGTCAAGCAGTTTGAGAATCTGTTTTTTGTCCCAGACGAAATCGCGCTGAAACTTCGGGAGAAGAATGTCGCCGGTCAAAATTCGGCGCGCGAGCTCGTCGATTCTATCGACGGTGGGCTGCGGATCTTTTGGAACGACACTTGAGGGGCCGCCTGCGGCGAACACAGCCTTGCTGGCGGATCGATTGCTCCTCGCACTCATACGGGATATGCCTTTAGTGACTATCGATGCTTCCGTTTACTTTTTGGAGTGTACTTCATCGGTAGACTACTTACAAGAATGCCAGGAACGGCTCGGGCGGGTGGGCGTCCTTCCACACCATCAAATGAACGCCGTTGAATTTCTGGCTGGCTCGCCCGCCCCCACGACAGAAGCTATCGGCGCTTACTACGTTATAATGTACCTTAGCCAAGAACGCGGAGAGAGCAATCCGTATGAAGATCGGCTTGGTGCATCTTAGCGATTTGCACGTAAAAACTGCAGCCGATGTACTGCGCGATCGTATCGGATTGATCGGGGCGGCGGTGCGCGCACAGGCTCCGGCGAACGTTGATCTGATTGTGCTTTTTTCGGGCGACGTTGCATATTCCGGCCAATCTGCCGAATATCTCCTCGCAGACGGCTTTTTTCACGACTTGAAAGATACCCTCGCTGGCGATCGCTCAGGGAGGGTATTTGGCCCCGCGGTTATTCCCGGAAATCACGACTGCGACTTCAGGAACACGAGCGAAGTGCGTCCTATTTTACTCAGCGCCTTTTGCGATTCGCTCGCTGGCTACGGGAGCAACGGGGACTTGGTCCAGCAGATTCTAAGAGTCCAGGAAAGCTTTTTTGACTTCGAGGCCAGAGTATCGGCTGGCAATTCAGTTGCATCGACGAGCCGATTGGGATGGGTCAGAGAGTATAAGACGGGAGACAAGAAAGTACTAATTCGCTGCGTTAATACCGCCCTCACATCGAGACTCGAGGAACAAGCGGGGCAGTTATGCTTCCCCGCTGATGCGATTCCATCGGAGCCACTCGACGCGGATTTCATAGTCACGCTGCTTCATCATCCATATGGATGGTTGGCTCCCGAAAACTCGCGAGAGATCAAAAGAAGGATCGAAACGATTTCCGATCTCGTGCTAACAGGCCACGAGCATTGGTCCGACTCATACACCAGGATCGATCGAGGCGGTGACGAGACCCGCTACGTAGAGGGAGCGGCTCTAAACGCGGAAGGAGTGACCGGTTTCAATCTCATCATTGTCGATTTTAGCGAGAGCACCTGCGAGATATTCCGTTATCGATGGAACGGCGAATTGTACGACCCGGAACCAAGCGACGCCCGCATTTTCATGCGAAAGGCTTCCCTGCTGGAATCGCGGTTCGATAACAATGCTGAGTTTGCGAAGTCATTAAACGAACTGGGAACCGGCTTCGTAAAGCCGAACGGGAAAAAGCCAACACTTGATGAGTTGTTTGTTTGGCCGGAGTTGAAGTTCGCAAACATCCTCTCTAAGAACAAAAGCGCAGTCCACAGCTCGGATGTCGCCGGATTCGCTTCAGGGAAGGATTATCTACAGATTGCGGGCCCAGCTACCTCGGGAAGGTCAACCCTCGCAAAAGCTCTGTACCGGTACTTTCAACAATCGCAAGGGCTGACACCACTGCTTTTGGACGGCCGGAGCATGAAGGGGGGGTCGAAAAATGAGCTCGGGAGGGTACTCGACGAAGCCGTCGTAGAGCAATATCGAGCGTCGGTTGTCACTAGGTTCCAGCAGCTAGAGCGCGAGAAAAAGGTTCTCATCATCGACGACTGGCATCGTTTTCGGAGTCGCAGAGGGGCCAGGCTGAAGACTCTTTCTGCGCTGCGCGAGAAATTCGGCAAAGTGATCGTTTTCTCAGACGACATATCACTCTTCCAGCTCGCGACAGACGCCGCTTCCGGCGAGGGCGAGGTGCCGCCTGAATATTGCGAGATAAAGCCGCTTGGTTTCAAACTACGAACCGAACTAATCGTTCGGTGGCACGCCGTTATGGACGAAGACGACCTCGACGATATTGAGTTCACCTCTAGGGTTTCCGCTAGCGAAAATTTGCTCGACATCCTCGTGAGAAAAGGTGCCGTACCCTCGCGGCCACTGTTTATTCTTTCAATTCTGCAGCTTCGATCTTCAGCAACGCAAGAGACTGGGATGTACGGTTCATACGGTCACCTCTACGAGGCCCTCATGACGAAGCGGATGTCAGAGGCGAGCAAGAAGAAGAACATTTTGGGGATGAAGTACACCTATCTCTCGCTAGTCGCATATGACCTCTTCTCGCGTCGTCGGGTATCGCTTGCGGAGTCGGAATTGTGGCGAGTGCACGAACTCTACCAAAAAGAATACAAAGTTAAGCTGGATGCGTCTGATCTCTGGAAGGAACTAGAGGCCGCCGATATCCTGCGACGTTCTGGCGGCGAATTTAGCTTTACTTACAAGTATGCGTACTACTTTTCCGTCGCGAAATATTTTCAACAGGGAATCGCTGACAAGAAAAATGCAGAAAGCCTGAGACGAGAACTAACGGAACTTGTCGAAAGTGTCCATGATGAAGATTCGTCGAACATTCTAATTTTCTACATCTATCTAACCAAAGACAGAGATGTGATCACGCAGATGCTGGAAGTTTCACAGCGCGTCTTCGCTGGAGTCGCGCAAGCAAAACTTGCGGATGACATTGAGTTTATCAACGTCCTTCGCTCTACACCTCCTGATATCGTCCTACGAGAAGGCACAGTGACTGAAAATCGAGACGGGCACAGATCGGAATTGGATTCGGCAAATGACTCCGAAGCGGACACTAATGCCGCTCTAGCGCGGACCAAGTACGGAGACGATATTTCGGACGCCCTGAAGGTCGAATTTGCATTTAAATCCCTCGACGTAATGGGGCAAGTGCTAAAGAATTTCCCCCTTGATTTGAAAGAGGACCTAAAAGAAGAATTAATGGTGAGCAGCTATAGGCTTTCTCTGCGTACCCTGCGATGGTTTCTGACATGCGTCGAAGGGAACGTGGAAGCCTTTATCGATCTCTTCGGTAATGCTTACAAGTTGTTTCAACCGTCCTCGAGGAAATCTCCGGAAAATATCCGCGACCTTTCAAGGCAGACGATGGTCAGACTTACGGACTTCTGTGTGCTCGGCCAGATCAGACGCCTTTCGCTGGCAGTGGGCGTTGCGGAGTTGCGCGAAACCTACGACGAGATCAGGGAAAAGGCCGATAAAGACGATATCGCGACCGCCCTAATCGACTTAGCGATCAAATTGGATCATTTCGGCCAGATTCCAGAGGAAGACGTGCAAGATCTAGAATTCAGAGTGCGTAATAACATCACGGCTTACACAATCCTCCGATTGCTGATCGCGCAGTTTCTCGAGCTTTTTCCGTGCCCCTACCAAGTTCAGCAGCGGATGGCACAGCTACTCAAGTTCAAGACTCAGCCCATGAAAATGGTAGAGAAGCTGCTACGGCCACCAACCGCCCCCTGAAGTTCCCACCGCGTCAAGCGTGCGACGCCTTCTTCTGAGTGGGATGCGCAGCTCCGAGGAGGGCGGGTCTGAGACTCGGTGGGTGTCCCATCCGCAGGGAGCTTCACCTTCGACACTGGCCGTGGTTTCCACCATGCATTCGGGCCTTCTTCGGCCATCGCTTCGTCAAGAATTTCTTTCAAATATGGCGCCAGTCGTTGCGGTTCAAGTTATGGTCTTGTGTGTTGACGCATTTTCAATCCACGAAAAATCCAAGATGTCTTCCACCGGCTCCACCACTGCAGGCACTGGCTCAACGCGTTCGGATTTTTTTCTTTGGCCCCATTCCTTGTGACGCATTTTCGAGAAGTGCCGCGGTAGAAATATTCACCTTCTCGCGATATTCGGCGGCTGGTCTTGTTAGAAAATCCTTGGTTTCGGACATTTCTTCTCCGTTGTTGTATGCGGAATGCGGGCGAACCTCCACCCGACAAAGTAAAACCGCGACGAGTCTAATGAGGGCACCCGATGCGCTGGTCGAACTCGTCGCCTAGGCTGCACCATCCTTCCTGCGATTAGGTGGCTCTTGCAATCTCAACAATGGCTTCACAAATCTGTCAGGGACCAATCGGAGATACAACTCGGTCGATTTCAAGAGTGTGTGGCCCATGTAGCCCGAGAGCACGGGCAACTTCTGTCGCAGGTCTTTGCCCTCACGAACCCAGGTCTCCAAGACGTGCACCGCAAAGGTGTGCCTTAGATCATGCATTCCGGGTGTCGGGCTGTGGCCGTGCTCCTGATAAATACGCGCTCGCGCGCAGATGCGCACGAAGTTATATCGCAACGTATTGTGTCTTATCTGCCTTCCGTTGCAAGTCACAAAAACGAGATCCGCGTCTCTTCTTTGCGCGGCGCTCGACTGAAGGTATAGATCGAGCGTGTTACGCAGAATCCGACCGATCGGAAGCATCCTCCTTTGCCCTCCGTCTGGCCGCCGCAAACTGACCAACTTGTTTTGGAAGTTGATGTCCGATACGCGGAGATTGATGGCTTCATAAACGCGCGCGCCCGTTCCGTAGACGAAGAGCAAAAAGGTTCGCATGGTCATAGGGTCAAGAAGAGGGGTTCGCTCGATGGCAAGCAGAAGTCGAACGAGCTCGGTTCTCGAAAAGATGTAAGGCCTGAACGGCGGGGGTAGCGCCGCTTGCGGACGCGGCAAGGGCAGGCGTGCAAGCATGTGGCGCGAGAGCCAAAACTGGAAAAAGGATCGAATGATTTGGTATTCGCGCCACCAGGTATAGGCCGACATGCCTGATCGGTCGAGGTAGGTGGATATGTGCTTGGGCGTGATTTGGTCGAGCGGACCGTCTTCGGCAGAGCGCAGCAGAGTTCTCAGGGCACTCTCGCCTCTCGCGAAGCGAACGCCTCGTTCACGCTTCCAAGCCGCGTACTTTGCGATCGCTGTAGAAAATCTCATAGAGCACCGATCAGATCCATGGCTGCGACCTCTCGCAGCATGTGGATGTTTAGTCTCGCATATACGTTGACGCTCTGTGTGTCACGGTGTCCGAGAAAGTCGGCGATATCGACAAAGGACAAGCCGTCGTGGAGAAGGCGGCTGGCGCAAGTGTGGCGGAGCGATTGCGGGCCGGTGTGCTTGGAGGAAATGCCGAGTTTTCGCATGCGGCTCCTTACGACGTCGGATATGGTGTGAGCTACCAGCGGTCGAAGGGGCGCCTTCAGCGTCATGAAAACTTGGGGACAGGGCGAGCGCGGCCGCGCGTTCTCAATGTAGCCGCGGAGGGCTGTTGCGAGGTCTTCGCTCAACGGGAATTGCTGAAAACCTCCTCGCTTGGCTCGGCGAACCGTAAAGCGATTCGCCACCCAGTCGATGTCAGTAAGCAAAAGATTCGCAGCTTCGCTTCTTCGCAATCCATACATGGCGAAGAGCAACAAGAGCGGTTTGGCACGGAGGTCGCTGGGGTCGGAGCCTTCCGTCGTTTCGAGCAGTCGGTGAACGTCCTTCCAAATCGGCCCTTGACGTTCAAACAACTCACGACGCAAGGGCGGTAATTGGATGGCGCTCGCGATCCCTGCCTGGCACCAACCACGGCTCTCGGCGTGACGAAAGAAGGCCCTTAAGCTACTCGACTCGCTGTGTCGAGTGACAGGGTTGCGGCCTTCCACGGGCTTCCGGCTCGTATAGGCGTCGATGTCCGGCAGTCGAATCCCGCGAATGCTTCGGTGTCGCCTTGCATACCATTTGAGGAAGTCGGCGGCACGATAGCGTCGGCCGCGGATCGTTGCTTCCGAGAGCCCGCATTCGGAGGACATCGCCTCGACGAAATCTCGCAGGTATTCTGAAAAGGGCTGAGGCAGTCGCGGAGATCTAAGTTTTCCTTCGAAGCGCAGGAATCGTCGGGCCGTCTGAGCAAAGCACCTAACCCCGAATTGTCCGGCCGGGTACTGTTTGTCTTGATTGCGAAGCGTGTTCCACTGGTCAGCCGCTCGGTCAACTTCTTCTAGCGTCACGTCGCGGAGCCGACGGAGCCCGAGAACGTTAACCACCTGGAGCAGATACGCGGCGGCGATGCGGATCGCTGACCGCCCAGTTCCGGCGGCTTCAAGATGGGTCAAGAACCGTTCGCGTTCGTCGGCCAGGGGTGCTGATCGGTGGCGCGCGAGCGCAGCCGGAAGAGAAAAATACCTGTCGAACACCATGCGGAGTAGTGCGATTCAGCGACCGGAACGTTTCATCTGCCGGGCAGATTTCTTGCAAGGCAGTTCACGGTATTTAAGTAATCAAGTGCGGAACGTAAAAGGCGGGCAGGGCGCTCAATGCGAACGCCCCAAACCCAAACAGGACAATTGTTTCCAGAATCGTTCCGGGGTCGCTGAGAGGTATTGCTCAGTCCAGTTCCACTTTACGTGTCCCATGTACGCGGCCAATGCGGGCAACATTTGTCGCAGATCTTTCTCTTCGTTTATCCAACTGTTCAAGCAATGAACAGCGAACGTGTGTCTGAAATCCTTCAAAGACGCCAAATGCTTACCGTTCTTCAGATGAATGGCCGCAATTCGGCGAACTCTCTTGAAAGCGTAGCTCAGAGTTAAGGCCGTGAGACTTTGCCCCTCCTTGTCGATAAATAGTCCGGCCCCAGGACACCGTCGATCTCGACTGAACGCAAGATATAGGCTGATCGAGTTGCGAAGGCTCGGCCCAATCGGGATTGTTCTCTTGCCGAAGGCGCCTTCCCGATGGAGCGTAACCAGATTTTTTTGAAGGTCCACGTCACTTTCAGCGAGAGAAAGCGTCTCATTGATGAGCGCACCGGTCCCGTAAAGAAACAGCAAGACCGTTCGCAAAGTCATGGGCTCAAGCCTCCAGATTCTTTTGTGTCCGTGTGAAGCAATAGTTTCAAAGAGTCGCTGCAAATCCGAACGCGCATAGATGAGCGGTTTGAATGGCGGCGGATACGCCGGTCGCGGACGAGGCATAGGGAGCGAGGGCAGTTCACCGCGCATCATCCAGTACGAGAAGAATGTCCTAAGCACCCGGTATTTTGCCCACCAAGTTGCGGAGGAGGTTTTCGGTGCTTGCAAATAAGACGTGACCTGCAAGCGGGTTACCCTATCTAGTAGGCAATCGCCTGTTTCCCGAAGTAGATTCTTCAGGATCAGTTCTCCGTTTCTGAAACGGACTCCGCCGAGATGTCTGTAGGCAACGTACCGTTCGATGGCAGACGAGAGCTTCATAGCCCGCCAGGCAGATCGAGGTTTGCGACTTCGCGCAGCGATTGGACGTTGAACTTCGCGTAAATCCCAACGGATTGACAATCACGGTGCCCCAAGAAATCTGCGATTTCTCCGAGCGCGGCACCGCTCTCAAGCAAGTGTGTCGCGCAGGCGTGACGCATCGCGTGAGGACCGTGATGTCGGGATCTGATACGCAAGCATTTCATTCGATGACTTACGATTTTAAAAACCGAGGCCTTGGTGATCGGTCGGTAGGGTTGATGGAGCGTCAGAAAAAGGTTAGGAGCAGAACACCGTGGCCGCGCCTCATCTATGTATCGTCGAATGGCCTCGCCAACATTTCTCTGAAGTGGAAATTGCTGGATGCGGCCGTGCTTAGCGCGTCTGACGGAAAAAGTAGCGTTCTGCCAATCGAAATCCGAAAGATGGAGCCCTATCGCCTCGCTGCTTCGCAATCCGTAGAACGCGAACAGCGAGAGGAGGGCTTTTGCACGCCTTTTCGGTCGGGACGTCCCGTTTGTCGATTCCAACATTTGGCGGATTTCGGTCCATTTCGGCCCTTCCGGAACGGAACTGACCCGCTGGATTACCGGACTCTTCATCCCGGCCGGAATGCCCGCCGAACACAACCCACGACTCTCGGCGTAGCGAAAGAACGCCCTGAGACGTGCATGCACGCCCGCGCGCGTTACTAGAGTCCAGGTCCGAGGCCTTGTCGTGAGATATCTGTCCAGATCGTGAATGCTGACTTCGGAGAACTTACGATGGCGCTTTGAGAACCACGCAAGAAATTGTGCTGCACGGAAACGGCAGCCCTCTGTCGTGATCGGCGCAAACCCCCGCTCCGTCCGCATATAACCTACGAAGTCGTCGAGAATATTGGAAAAGGGTTGTGGATCCGGAGGGCGAGGCAGAAGTCTGCCCTGGAAACGAAGCCAACGGCGTGCGATCCGTGCAAAGAGAACTTCCGAATGACGACCGGGAGAATGCCGGCTGTTTGGCCCCCTGTCGGTTGCCCAGGATTTTGCAGCACGCAGCACTTCATCCTGCGCAACGTCCCGTGGTGCTTTCAGTCTGAGGAATCGGACAATCTGAAGCAGGTAGCACGCAGTAATTTTAAGATTCCCTAAAGCATTTCCCCCTCGATGCAACCAGGTCAAGAATAGTTCTCGCTCGCGGGCCAGCGGGGCTGCGCGATGTCGAGACAAAAAGAAAGGCTTGATTAAGATTTTTTCAAACATCGGAGCGCCCGCCGGGCCAAATTCATCGGGATAGCGGGACGAATGATGCAATCAACTGAACACGAAGAGAGATTTATTCTGTCCTCAGCGCACTTCCGACCGGGCAATTTTCAAGTGGCGGAGAATCTGCTGGATAGAGGACTAAGGCGTATGGGGCAAGAGCGGTTGTGACTTGTGGCGTGGTCGGAATTGCGACCAACAGCTGCGAAAGGGGATCAGATCGCGAAAAGTTTGGAGCACCCGAAGCCGAGTACAAAGGCTTGCGGGTGTGCGTGACCGGAAAGATAACTAGCTATCGGGGTCGCGCCGAGATCGTGGCCACCGAGCGCGGACAGATTGAGATTCAAACGTAAGCGGCCAACCCGTGTGAGCGGTTTCAGTTCGGCCAATCGCTGTTAGGCCGGCGAGTTTTCCTGCGCGAAGCAAGATTCGCATGTTCACGTTTCATCATTTCGCCAGAAACCGATTCTTCAGGTGTCGTCCGCGCTACTGTTATTGGAAAAACAATACTCGCAAGTGCGTATTTTCTTGACAGTCTACACGCCGTCCGCTATAAGCCACGCACATCTGATCTCCGTGGAGAAATGATGATCCTGAAACGGCTGGTGCTCTTGCCTTGCGCTCTCGCTGTCGCTTTCGCCTCAAATGCTCAGCAGACTTCGACACCTTCGCAGCCGCAGCCTGTCCGCGATGCACAAGCCATCACCGTCGTGCAATCGGCAATCGCAGCCTTGGGAGGAGCGAGGGCGGTCGTTGCGATCAGTGACGCCACGGTAACCGGCACTGAGCAAGCCAGCTCCGATCCTGACGCGACACCGGCTACTTTCGCTTGGCAAACCTCCGGCGTCGAGTTCTCTAGCACGGTTCAGAATTCGAATGGTACGTACACCGAGGTAAGTGGGCATGGAGTGCCTGCACAATTCAAAAACGGAACTTGGATTCTTATGTCGACTTACGTCTCGCGTGCAGAATTGCCCTTTCACCTGCCGATCCTGGCACTCTACGCCGAAATTCAAAATCCCAATATCACATTTCAATTCGTTGGGTCTAGCACGGTTGAGGGTAAGCCCGCGATTCATGTCCACGTCGCTGACAATTCTGATTCGATGGGACAACTGGTCACAGCTCAGGAGTGGTATTTCGATCCCGCGAGCTACTTGCCCGTTCGGGTTGAATATAAATGGCCGGACAAAGGAAATCCCAACGATTCTAGTCCGGGAGCATTGGAATTCTCGAATTACAACGTCGTAAGCGGCGTGATTGTTCCGTTTCAACTCAAAATCCAAGTTAGCCAGCTCATCCTACAAGCGACCGTCACCTCCGCTATTTTCAACTCCGGACTTCCTGCAAGCACCTTCGACCCGCCGGCGGGGAGCATACAATGAAAACTCGACTGTTCATTATGCTTAACCTCGCTGCATGCATGTTATTTAGCCTATTCCCCATGACAACGCTTGCACAGATTACGCCGGATGTAGCGGAGGGTTTGACGCCTTATCAGTCGTTCAACGGGGGGAATATTGACGCGGTCAACTTATCGAACGGCAACGTTCTGATCCGGATCCCTATATTTAGTTATCCTCAGAGAGGAAACGCCCTCAAATGGAACAAGACGTACGTCGACAATACGAAAGTGGCAGCCAGCGGTCAGATATGCGTTGGCACTTCTGGATGTTATTACGAATGGGATGCCTCACCGCCAAACAGCGTCCCAGTCGTCTTTGACGCGCTGGTCGATGACCAAAGTGTTTCCTACCGTCAGACATACTACACGCTGCCCAAACTTGGCCAGTGGGCTGCATATGCAGTAGTCTCGGCAGATGGAGCTGTTCACCCCATCGACTTAAACCCGACCGCTACAAACTATGAGACGATGGACGCAACAGGTTTCACTGCGAATCCCAGCGGTACGGATTGGCTTACTGCTCCTACCCTCATCGTCGATCGCAACGGTAACCGCTTCCAATCTCTTCGAGAGGACACCAATGGGAACGAACTTTTCACCCCAGCGCTGCCCTACGGGGACACAGTAGGCCGGCTGTTCCCAAATGGTACGGCAACGACCGACTACTCGGGTTGTGCGGGGCCTCTGCCAACGACGTCAGCTTACAACTTGACTCTCCCAGGGCCGAACAACGGTTCTGTGACCTACAAGTTTTGTGACGCAACTTTGACCGTAAACATTCCCGCTACCGAAACCCCAGGAGTACGCGCGTATACGAGTACGAATCCTATAACGCAGTGCATCGTTCTTCCCAACGGAACTACGTGGATATTTGCATACAACGACCGGAATCCGGGTGACCCGTCGTCCGTCAATTTTGGAATTCCCACGACGATCACTTTGCCGACCGGAGGCACGATCAATTACACCTTCACAACAATCCAATTCCGTCCGTCTGGGACTTCCTCTTGGAGCAGATGGGTCGCCACACGGACGGTGAACGCCAACGACGGCACCGGCCCTCACACCTGGACATATACGTATGCAAACGTAGCGCAAACTACCTCAACCACGACGGTGACCGACCCGCTCGGAAATAACACGATCCACACGTTTGCGCAGGTCGACGGATACCGGGAAACTCAGACGCAAATTTATCAGCTCATTAATGGCGTGCAGACGCTTCAAAAGACCGTTGTAACTGCATACAAATTGCTCAATGGCGGCAGCGCCTACTATCCGTGCGTTACGGCACAGCCACAAAGCGTGACGACGATTTGGCCGAATAACCAGGAAACTCAGGTCCAAACTGATTACGATTCGGAAGGGAGCGGTGGTTTCTGGAGCTATGGGAATCTAATCGCTAAGCGCGAATACGCTTACGGAACCGGAGCGCCAGGTGCACTTCTTCGGACCACCACTATAAAATATCAGGCTTTAAGCAATTCGTACTATCTAGCCAACAACTTGCTCGACCTGAAGTCTTCGGTGCAAATAACGGATGGTGGAGGAACGCAGCGCGCCTACACAACCTACGGTTATGACGCCTACTCGTCGCTCGCACCCTCAGGTATCACCACGCAGCATGATGCGAATCCCCCGGCTGGCACTTACAGGGGCAATCTGACATCCGTTGCAAAATGGCTGAATACCACGGGCGGATATCTAACAACCACCACACACTACTTCGACACCGGTGAAGTCCAAACGGTGACTGATCCGAACCTCAATACGACAACATATGCCTATTCTTCCACATATACTGGCTCGCTCCCTACCGCCGTCACCAACGCCCTCAATCAGACGAGTAACTACGGATACGATTTCAACACGGGAAAGCTAACTTCGGCGGAGGATCCGAATAATCAGACTTCGAGTTACACCTACGACAGCATGTTCCGGCTGGCCGCGGCCAGTTACCCCGATGGTGGCTCGGCCTCGATCACTCACCAGGAAACCACGTTCCCGTTCAGCGCCACCCTCAGCAAAAAAATCACAGCGTCGCAAAATCGTGTCGAGACCAACGTATTTGATGGCCTTGGCCGCGTCTCAGAAAATCAGCTCACCGACCCCGAAGGCACGATTTACAGCGACAGAACTTATGACGCGGATGGGCGCATAGCGTCTGTTAGTAATCCATATCGCACAACGAGCGACCCTACCTATGGAATCACGTTCTTCGTGTACGACGCGCTCGGGCGCACCTGCGTAGTAGTTCCTCCCGACGGAACAGCAGTTTCCGGCTCTGCCTGTCCCGCTTCCCAGCCGTCCAACGACGTGTTCACAACGTATGCGGGTAACCAGACCACGGTGACTGACCAGGCAGGAATCACGCGCAGGAGCCAAACGGACGGTCTCGGAAGACTCACCAACGTCTGGGAATCTCCGTCCGGCGTGAACTTCCAGACGACGTACACCTATGATGTGCTCGACGACCTCGCTTCCGTAATCCAGGGCACATCGCACAATCGGACTTTCGTTTACGATTCTCTGAAGCGGCTCACCAGCTCGCAGAATCCTGAAACGGGGACCACGCCCGTCCTATACACGTACGATGCCAATGGAAACGTCGTGACGAAGACCGATGCACGCGGGACCATTATTAATTACAGCCCCACGAGTAATCCGATTGATCAGCTGAATCGCGTCACGTCAAAGACCTACAGCGATGGTACGCCCACGGTGGTCTACTACTACGATGGCAATGCGCCATCGGCGTGTTCGCTTGGAGGCTTCACCTACACGAACGCGATTGGCCGACGCACTGCCATGTGCGACGCGGACGGCTCCGAGTTTTGGAGTTACGATCCAATGGGCCGCGAAAAGGTCGAACAGCGCACCACCAACAGCATCACCAAGACCACGAGTTATCTCTACGATTTCAACGGCGATCTGGCCACTCTCACCTATCCAAGCGGCCGCGTTATGACGTACACGACCGACTCCGCTGGACGTCCCAGCGAGGCACAAGACATACCGAACAATATCTTCTACATGCAAGGAACTTGCTCCAATGGAATAAATAGCCTCGGTGTCTGCTACGCTCCACAAAGCGCGATCGCTTCAGCAAACATCGGCCCCACAGGCGGCTCGACCTGGCTCAAGGCGGCGATGACGTACAATGACCGGCTCCAGCCGAACGAGATTCAATATCTCAACCAAGCCGGCAATCTAATGCTGCTCCAATACAGCTTCGTGGATGCCAGCAGCCACAACAACGGCAACGTCATGGCCATCACCAACCTGGTGGACGACACACGTTCCCAGCAATTCACCTACGACCAGCTCAATCGCCTCCTCACCGCCGACACCACCTCCACTTACTCGACCAGCCCCTCGCACTGCTGGGGTGAAGCCTACGTTTACGACAACTCCACCAACACCCCCGGCGAGTTCGGCAACCTCACCAACATCAACGTCCCTTCCACGGCCTACAACGGCTGCACGATAGAGAGCAGCCTCAGCCTCGTCGCCAACGCAGCCAATCAGATAACCACCTTCAGCTACGACGCTTCCGGCAACACCCTCAACGACACACACAATTCCTACACTTGGTACGCCGAAAGCGAATTGAAGACCGCCGCCGGGGTGACCTACACCTACGACGGCGACGGCAACCGCCTCCAGAAATCTAACGGTAAAATCTACTGGTACGGCGCCGGCACTGAAGTGCTAGACGAATCGGATGCCTCCGGCAATATCACCGACGAGTATGTTTACTTCGGCGGGACACGCGTCTCACATCGCGTGGCAAGCACCAACGCCCTCTATTTCTACGGCGCAGACATGCTGGGCACCTCTCGCACCATCTTCACCTCAGCAGGGGTCCTCTGCTACGACGCCGATTTCTACCCTTTCGGCGGTGAGCGCGCGTATACCAATACATGCACGCAGAACTATAAATTCGAAGGCAAAGAACGCGACACCGAAACCAACAACGACGATTTCGGCGCAAGATACTACTCCTCCGCGTTCGGCCGCTGGACCTCGCCCGATTGGTCCGCCATTCCCGAGCCAGTGCCATACGCGAATCTCGCGAACCCACAAACCCTGAACCTCTACGGGATCGCCCGCGACAACCCTGAGACCTTCGCTGAGCTCGACGGTCACTGCATTGAAGATGCCTGCGTCGGAGAAATCTTCATGTTGGCCGTAGTGACAACGACGTATCTCCAATCACCACAAGGTCAACAGAACCTGAACGTCGTGGCGAGTGGCATCGCGGCGGCAATTTCATCAATCTTCCAGCGAAACGGCACCGGAAGCTCGGGCGGTGACACTGAAGGGAGGCGATTTACGCCGGACCAGCGGCAGCAAGGCAAGGGCGAGCCCTGCGCGTACTGCGGGCAAAAAACGACGGAAGAGCCGGGACATCCCAATTCTCGGGAAACAGACCACGTAAATCCCAAGGCTCAGGGCGGCAATACGACTCCCGAAAACACGGCGGATGCTTGCCGCACCTGCAATCGACAAAAGGGCAATAGGACCCCAGAGCAGTGGAAGAACGGCGAGAAGCCTCCACAGCCGAAACCACAACAAACGCAGCAACCGCAGGAACCGCAACCGCCGCCCGTACCCCAACCAACTCAGCAACCTCCGCCAAATCCTCCTCCCCCTGCTCCATTGACTCCGGATCCAATCGGGCCGTAGTAGAATGCCACCATGAGCGATCTTGTGAAAGTTCAGTTCTACGAGCCAGACGTCGGGTATGAGAACCTGTGGGCCACCGTACTGCCTGACGGCTTGTATCAGATCGAAAGTGTGCCGTTCTATGTCTATGGAGTATCGATCGGCGACATAGTAGCTGCTTCGCCGGATTCCGAGGGCAGGCTGCAATTCTCGGGGATCGTGACGTCATCGGCCACGAAAACTGTGCGGGCGTTGACCGGCGGGTCTAGCTTAGAAGACCCGCCCATAAGCCAACTCGTCGCTAAGCTAAAGGCACTTGGTTGTACAATCGAGCTGCGCAAACCTGACCTCGTCGCAATTTCGATTCCCCCTAGCGTAAAGATCGAGTCGGTTGCTGATTTCCTCACCTCGCACGATGTTCGGTGGGAATACGCGAATCCTACTTTCGACGATATCGCGATAAGGAAGCGACTTACGGGGGAATAGTGATCGGGGTTGTTGATCAAATGATGCGGTCAGCTCCTTCCTCCTATTAAACTCGGTAGCGCTAACGACCAAAGCTCGGAACAAAGGAGCCGAGCCATGATAATTTTTCATACTCGCTGCCTGAACCGCGCCGTGCGATGGAATCATACGGAGAGAACTTGCAGGCATGCCGCCGTCCCTCAGTTCTCCAAAATCGTGGCTGCCGAGGTTTGGCAGCATTTGGAAATCGCGCATCCAGGCGCCACATCAACTCCACGGCATTATCGATCGCACCCCGAAATGCATTTTCCCGCGCGAACGATGGCCGGCGATCCATGCCCGCCAATCGCCGAACAAGGAACATTCCCGCCACAAGATAGATCAATTTCTTTCGGCCTTCGTCCATCGGAAATGCAAAATAGCATATTCGCTTTAGTTTCGCCTAGCAGTTTTGAGCCCGGCGAGCGCTCTGATGGAGCAATCGCCGATCGCAGTCTCCTACGAATGGCGAACCCACGGTGAAAAACCGACTTTCGGACTCTCTAGAGAAGACCGGAGAAATTCGGTCCTTGGGGTCCCTGTGCGGGTCGCGTGCGCGAAGTCTCAACTCTCCTCGAGCCATCCAGGGCCCGGAGAAAAAGATCGTTGGCTCCTATATACAGGGGCCCACATGGATCGATCAAAACGACGACGGCGGGCCAAACCGAGAGGAAACCGACTTTCCGCGTCATAAGTAGAGGGACGAAAAATGCGCAAATCAACGTGGTCGCAGATTCGAAAGAAGTTCCGTTCGGCTCTGCCCGAAATCATCGTCAAAATCGTCGTCGCGCTACTGTGCGCGCTCCTTGAACGGTGGAAGTAACTCAGACAGCCGATAGTTTGCGTGCGACTCTCGCTATTGCAGCCCGTAGTATTGACGACGCCTACGCGAAGCCACGCGGTGTGACTGGCATCAGCGATATTGAGAACGTTAAGTGAATAAACTAGTATGGGAACTTAACGCTCCGAGGAACAGAAACCGAATCGCAAAGTTTGAAGGAAGAGACCGTGCTCATAAAGACTGTCGATTTTCCCGAGCCTCTTCTGGAGGCGCAGAGGAACAGATCGCTCGTGATTTTCGCTGGGGCCGGAGTCTCGATCCCTCCGCCGTCGAATTATCCAGACTTTAAAGGTCTCGCGAACCAAGTTGCCGCTGGGGCTTGGACCCTAGGCGAAAACGAACCGATTGAACGATTCTTGGGCGGTCTGGTTGACAAGCACATATCAGTGCACGAACGAGTGGCCGAGTTGCTCGCAAATCCAGACTCTAGGCCTACCTCGCTGCACTTCGATCTACTCCGCCTGTTCGATTCCCCCTCCAAGGCTCGAATCGTTACTACGAATTTTGATTTACATTTCTCAAGCGCGGCGCGAACGGTATTTACCGGGAGCGAAGAATGCGAAGTGTATGCGGCTCCTGCCCTCCCCCTAGGTCACTTTTTTAACGGCATCGTCTACATCCACGGTGCAGTGGACCATCCCCCGCGGAGGTTGGTGCTTACCGACACGGACTTTGGTCACGCCTATCTCACGGAAGGCTGGGCGCGTCTCTTCTTGCAGAGGGTGTTCGAGTCATTCACCGTGCTTTTCGTCGGATACAGCCACGATGATCCGGTAATGAACTATCTCGCGCGCGGTTTCACACCTGAGATGAATCGTGCGCGTCGGTATGCGCTTTCGGTAAGTGGAGACGAAGAAAAGTGGTCCTACCGTCGTGTAATTCCAATCACTTATGAGCTCACCGACCAGGCGAATCATCACTCCGCCTTAGCGGACGCGCTCGCAACTTGGGCTACCTACGCGCGCGAAGGGGTGCTTGATACGGGAGAGAGAATCCAAAAACTCGTGCAAGCGGGAATCCCCACGAACACCGAGACGGCCGACTTCCTTCAAATGGGTGTCAATGAGCCGGAAACGCTCCGGTTTTTTCTCCGTTCCGCTTCATCGGTCGACTGGCTTGATTGGCTTGATGAGAGAAAGATCCTCGACAAATTGTTCGATCCACGGGGGAAGCTATCGGAAACAGACCCGCACATAGCCTGGTGGATGGCCGAACAGTTCATGATTCGCAACTCAGGCCAGTTAATGCGCCTTATCCACAAACACGAACAGCGCATACATTTCATTTTGTGGCGGGTGTTTGTTCACTTTCTTAGCAAGGCTTGGACAGAGGATGGCAACAGAAAAACGCTACACAGATGGCTGTTGTTCTTGGTCGACTCGCGACCCAAGGGAATGCACCTGCAGGAGCTCGAGCACCTGTCGACAAGGCTCAGCATTCCGGCAGATCGAGATGCAGCACTGCTTTTATTCGATCACCTTGGCGCGCCGAGCGTGGAGATGCAGGCTGATTTGTTTGCTGAACTGGATTCTGGCCGCAAAGACGTTAAGTTGGATCCGGTCTGCGAGACCACACCCTTTTGGTTGCATTCATTCTGGAACAAGACGCTCGCTCCGAACCTTGATTTGTTTGGCGATCAAATAGCCATAATTCTAACCAGGCATCTAGAGATCATTAGTCTTCTATTTCGCGCCGAGCAAACTGACCTTCGATGGGATCCACTAAGTATCGCTAGCAATCACGTTGCTCGCGATCCTGAACCTCATGAACGTAACGCCCTTCAAGTATTGGTTGACGCTGCTGTCTCAGTTGCGAGGTGGAACGTCCTGCGGGGTGGAGTGTCCGCTGATACGTTAGTGGATGTGTGGGTTAGATCGGACTCAATTGTGCTGAAGCGCCTTTCAATCTTTATGGTGGGGGAATTTAACCACTGGCCAAGTGATAAGAAAATTGAGTGGATAATCGATCGCGAGTTCCTATTTCGGTTCGTTTACAAGGCTGAAGTAGAACAAGCATTTGAGTCGAGCTACGCTGGCGCGTCAGCGGCCACACGCGGACGGCTCGTCGCCACGATTCTCGAGGACGTGGATCCGTCGAGCGCGCGAGAACACAAAGGTGTACAATATGAGAAATTTAGCCTTCTCAAGCACCTTCTCCTCTCGGATCCGAATTGCACGATAGCGGGACCGGCTGCTGCGACAATCGCTGCTGAATATCCAGAATTCATCAAGATGGATGTCGACGATTCCTCTTTCAAGGTCCAACTGGGACAGGTGGAGAATACCAGCCCGATAACCGTCCAGTCGTTGTTGACGAAACCCCCGTCAGACCAGGTTGAGTTCTTAAGAACTTTCAAACACGAGACCATGTTCGGGCCAACGCGGGATGGTTTGCTCGCTAATGTGCGAGCAGCGACGGCGCGGCAGTACGGCTGGGGCAGGGCTCTTGCAACTGCGCTTCAATCCGCTGGTGACCTCACTTCAGACCTATGGGCCGCCATCCTCAGCGGCTGGGGGATATCGGAGTTATCGTCCGAGCAATGGGTCGACTTGCTCGCACTCGTTGACGAGACGCGCGGGCTTCTGAGCTCGTTCACAATCGAGGTAGTCGCACTGATTCAACAGCCACTCAAACAAAAACCACCGGTCATTTCAAAACCGATTCTTTCACTAGTAATTTCTATAGGAGAAACTCTCTGGCCCGTCGTGAGCGGCACCGCCGTAGGTCAGCGAAACGAAAGTGAACGGATAGACTGGGTGGTACGCGCACTCAATCAAACCGGCGGTCGCTATGGCGAGTTTTTAGTGCTTCTCGTGGACGCGGAACGGAAAGTTGCTGGCGTGAGCTCGAAGGGATTGTCGGACCGCGTTCGGGGAATGCTAGAAAAAGTAGTCGAAGATCCGGGTTCGTCCGCGATCTTGGCACGCGTGACGCTGATGATGGAACTCAATTTTCTGTACTTCGTCGATTCGCATTGGGTCGTCGCTAAGCTCGTCCCCCTCCTAGATTGGCGGGTGCACGGCCCGCAGGTAATTCCGATGCTTCACGGGTTCGTCTATGCGGGATTCCGAACGGCGGATCTCATTCCCATCTTGATTCCGGTGGTTCAGTCCGCATTCCCTCACGTAGTCGAACTCGGTCGCGCCCGTGATCGGTTTTCTCACAACGTAACCGTTGCGACGATTCTTGGGTATATTCGCTTCAATCTGCGGACGTTTCTTCAGAATTTCATCCGTGAGGTTCAGTCTGAGGATCGACTAAGTTGGACAGGATATATGAGCGACAATCTCCGGGGTTTGGGGCCTGAGCAGGGCCAGCGGATTTGGGACGAGTGGTTGGCTGAATACTGGAAGCAACGAAATGTCGGTATACCGGTTCCCCTCAGCTCGAAGGAATTAGCGAGGATGGTGGGATGGTCGTTGGTTGTTGGCTCCGCATTTCCTCGAGTGGTAGACGTCATTGCAACCATTCCCGACTTCGAGTTCAAGGACGAATATTTTTTCACTCAGTTAAAGGAAAGCAATTTCCCCGCAGAATTCCCTGTTGAAACAGCCCATCTCCTGCTCAAAGTCTTGCGTTCAACGAAGACAATGGAGTTCGAGTTCAGTTCCGTGGACGCCATGGTTCGAACAGTTACGGAGCTGGGCGCGCCACTTCACGTGGTCGAGGGCATCTGCGATCGACTGGCGTCGCTCGGCTACCCAATCGCTACCGATCTTCGCAATTGGGCGCGCAAACTGGACCGATAGATCCACTCTAAACGAGACCGCAAGATGCCAACGTGAGATAAAAAAACAAAATAGAGAAACAATGAAATGAGCCAGGCCGCGTTACGACTTCAAGGGGCGAGATGATCGCGACCAATCCACATTCATTCACGAACGGCTGATATGTAGTCTTGCACATCCGACAGGGACCTCCCTACCCTGATCCAGTGACATCGCCACAAATCACTGCTGATACCCGTTTTGACTTGAGTGGCGACATTTGGATAGAAAAACTAGATAAAGAATTTGCGACTAAGATTCAGGGAGCTTGTGAACCTGCGCACTACAACATCGACCGTAGCATACACGATCGACATCTCTACGCATTCATGCGATCAATTCCGAAAAACGAGACCGCTCGCAAAGAGGGCTTACTAGACCTCTTTACAGTGATTGCCCTGTCTCGATTTACCAGACCCACCAGCACTGGGTAGCGATACAGCGCCAAGGTCTTCCCTCACTGGGGGCCTGACACACCAATCGAGGGCCTCCGTTTTACCGGCGGATGTCCTGACGTGTTCCTTGGAGACAACTCGCGAGATTGGTTATCTCCCGAGGATGGGATCGAGTTGCGCAAACTGATGCCGTGGGTATCGAGTCAGAAGAAAATGCACGGCCGCGTTTTTCGCGCTTACTGGAATCACGAACAGGCGATGCGCACATATTACCTAGATACGCGATGGAATCTTGTTGTGTCGGGCTTGGAGGCGCTGATAACCGTCGAGAAGAGCGGTGTTCGGAAGCAATTCGCGAACCGTGTCCGCAAGCTCGCAATAGACTGTGGAATAGACTTGTCCGAAGCCGAATTGCATGACGCCTACTCGGTGCGATCGGGTTTGGCCCATGCTCAAAACTTTCTCTACGGCTTGAGTACTGTACTGCACCAAGACAAACACCGGCCAGTATACGATAAGTTAGAATCGCTCTTGCGAGCAGTAGTCAAGAAGAGTCTGTTGGACGAAGGATTTGGCCGACACTTTGCCGACGATGCTGCGGTAAAAGCCAAATGGGGTTAAGCGGTCGCGGAGGCAGCAAGAACCCGCCTAATCCGGCAGATGATAGATGTCGCGAATTTCGCGGCACTTGATGAAATGCTCGATCAGTTGCCGGCGAAACCTCACGACGCGCGGAGCCAGCCTAAAATGGGACAGCTTCGGGGGCTTGCCGACGGGTGCATCCGCATTTCATTGATGCAGGAAGCGGTCAACAACCTGTAGTCTGCGGACCACGTGGACCCATGGGTTCCGACTTCATACGATTCAATGACTTGCGAAGACCTGAAAGAGACCCCTTTCGAACCACCCGGTACTACGTCCGGCAACGCGGAGTCAGCCCAGACTGTGATAGGTTTCTTGTCTCAGTCTGGACTGCACACGATGGCACGAATCTCGAAAGACCTAGTCGAAAGCCAGGACGGTAAAGCAAGCCTCGCTCCTCGGCATGTGATTGTGGTTCGGGTTGCGTCCTTTGCCTTCAGGTTCGCGACCGTCGAGAGATTGCGAGAGTGTATCAAGTACTACGAGATAAAGACGCGCCCCAGCACTCGGATTTCGGCCAGGGTCTTGGCCGCAGACCTCGGGGAAGATTGGAGAAGACTCCGAGGATGGGACGTCGAGCGGTGGTTTGAGCGTCTCCCGATGTACCTGCTGGAAGGGCCCAAGCGTCAGAAAGTACTCAAAGCTCTCTCGAAAGCCTTAGCGTTGGTTGAAGCCGGGAAGTTGTAACGCCAGTCCGGTAACGACTTACCAGGAGTTAGCCGCCGCTAGGGTCAATCGCCGATAAGGGGATTATCAGAAGTATCGGAAATCGTCACTCAAGAGAATCAGGGCGAGCACAATCAGTCAGGCCGTAAATTTTTCTATCATCCCCGTGAGAGTTCCACCAACGTACCCACCGTTGATGCACGTCATTCGCAGACGTCGCGTTTGTTACGTCGGACCATTCATCGCCATAATATGCGACACGGTGTGTCAGCAATGAGAGGCTGTTAACCGCGGCTTGTCTCACATTCGGGTCGGAATCAAGCAACATCTGGATCAGAACTGGTACTGCCTGGCGTGTACGAGTATGTCCCAAGCCTTCCGCTCCTGCCACGCGTGTCGGCGCGTCGGAACTTGGGACCAGGGCGACAATCTGCGCAAAAGCGGCCGGACCTCCTAGGACGCCCGCAGCTTCGGCAGCGGCATACTGAATTGCTTTGTCATCCGATGCCAATAGTTGAGTCAGGGTATAAAGATAGGTCGCGTCACCGGTGCGGCCCAAATTGCTGATGGCCTCGATGCGAACCGCGGAATCGCCGCTGCCTCTCGCAATTGAAGCCAGCGCTTCCCGTGTTTTTAGAGTGTCGGCCTCTCGCAACGCCACGATTGCCGCAGACGCATAGTTCGATTTCGTCATCTCAATGAGAACATCCTCCAAGAAAGGCGGGGCCAGCGCTGTGATGGCGGTCGCCGCCTCAGCGCGCTTCATCGCGTCCGGGCTGCCCAGACCCTCGACAAAGGGTTCAAACGCGGCCTTGAGTTGGCTTTCATTGCTGGTCTGCAGTTTAATCTTCAGAGTATCGGTCACTTCGAATTGTTTGGTTGGTGGAGAATCAAACAAATCCTGGTTGTGCACGACAAGGTTCGTATGCGCGTGAATTGCGTACTCGCCGATCCGCTGCAAACGGAACTGCCTGTTTAACAACCGCCGTACCGCGATACTCTTGCTCGGCGGAATCTCTCTGAAACTGCTCGCGCAGCTTCCAGCATAGCCGCATCCCCAGTGGGCCGGTGGCTCTGCTCCGGGCACTTCGAGGGAAAAGTTTTCACAAAACTTCGGCGCATCAGAAAACTTGAAATCGATCCAAATCGGTGTATTGCCCTTATTAGCTATCGTGAGCGTTACGAATAAGGGTTCACCGGCAAGGTAGTCTGTTTTGTCCGTCGTGAACTGGGCTTCGACGTCTTGCGCGGCCAGCGTTGTGGTGGCCAATAGCGTCAACATCAAAAGCGGGAGCAGATTAATCAGCACGATGCGCCTCGCTAATAGGTTGAGCTACTGGCTCGCATTACCGGCTCTTCTCGATGGTTCATAAGCATCACGATGCTAATGTGAGCGCTGTGATTAGTCTAGCGAGCGCTAGGTCCTGATTAACCGGTAAAGTGGGTCGCAGTACCCAAGTTACCGGTAACGCTAATCAGGCGTTGGTCGGGAGATGCGCGAAGCCGCTCGCCGCTTCGATGCCACTATTCCAGCAACGATACAAGCAACCGCTGGAAGCACCGTACGAATAGCATCTCCCACTCGGTCGAAAGGGCTCGGTGGCTGTGCCCAGTGAGAAGGGTGAAATACACCTAGCGCGTATAGAAACGTCGGAACTAGCGTCCATCCGATTGGCCGGTCGGATTCAACTATCCAAGCGACCGACGCACCGACAACAGCGGCGACGAATGCATACGGTAGTGCGAGGACGATTGGCATCGCAATACCACCCGCGAAGTTGCCATAGTATCTAATGCCAATAAAGCGGATGAGCTTTCCGAAACCAATCGCCAAGGGGCCGCCCACCCACCACGATAAATAATATGCTCCGACGCCGGCCAACAGATTTCTAACTCTGATTGCATTTGACACATCATTCATATTTGGAGACTAATCGATGCGCGTAAGCGAGTCTAGGATTAGTCGACTCGGCGCAGCGTGCCAGTCACTTGGACGTATAACGCGGTGATCTCAATGGGTCGACGCAACACTCAGCTCGAACCCACCTGGCATTGAAAACAAAAGCCAAAACCGCTCGTCAGGGTTAGACCAGCCGAAACGCTGCCCTGGCTATGTTTTGAGCGAGCGTAGTCAAAGAGATGGTTCTTCCGCGGAAGCGTCGTTGAATCAATGCACTGGATGGTGTTGCATCGACCGGTTGAGCTGGCACGACTTACCAGGCACTACTTTTCTTACACCAACATTCCCTTATAATCACCAAGAGGAACTATCCGTGGATTCAGTTTTTCTGCTTTGGTATCTCCGTGCACCGGACACCGACGATGAAGATGAATTATTGATCGGCGTATATAGCACCGAGGAAGAGGCACGGGCCGCAATCGGACGCCTCAAAGATAAGCCTGGATTTGTGGATGCACCGGACGGATTCCAGATCCATCCCCATAAGATAAACCGCGATAGCTGGACAGAAGGTTTCATTTTGGATTGAAGAGCCGCCGAACTCGCCGCTTGGTGCCTGGTTAACGCTTACCGGTAACTGACTCTCAGATGTCCGGTTACGGCTAATCAGTTACTCTGTCGCATGAGGCGAGTGCTATGATTGCGGGCTATGAGACCGCTTAAAGGTCTTCTGCTATGGTTCGTCGTTGCAACGTGCCTTCAGGCACAGAAGGCAGAACAGGGCACACCCGCCGACCAAACCGCCCAAACTTTTAGGCTCGATCCTCATCGGCCTTTGGTTTACCTGAAGTTCGATCACATCGGGCAAGGCACGCGGATGAACGATCAGGAACCCTCCGCCCGCATTTGGCTGCATCTGATTAATAATTGCCGCTTACCCATCGTGGTAGATGCCGGGGGGCAGGTGGAGGGTGGCCTAAAGGGCGAAATCTATGTTGACAATGTGGTAAGACTCAATCCGCCAAGCAACGGTGTGTCGGTTCTCGACTCTCAGGTAGAACCTGATTCTCCGGTGATTCCTACGACGCTGACAGACCCAGGCCAGCCGCCAAATCGCAAGAACCCGACAAACGTTAAACCTCAAGCAAAGCCGACTGCAGATGACGAACCTCGCATGCCCGCGGGGTATCCCTCTTCCGACGTTGTCTCGACAGAAACAATACTGCCGGGCGCAGGTGTGCTATTCAGTGCTCCCATAGATTTTGTTACCAAGAAATGGCATTTTGAGATCACTTTTCATCTCGGTCCAGAGGCCTCTGATGGACGGATACCGGAAGGGTCAGCTTTTGTGAACCGGGATGTTCGCGGGCAGGTGGAAATGATTCTCAGCTACAACTTCTGGGATCTACCTGAAGAACATCAGGCCGAAGTAGAAAAACTCAATCTCAACTTAGCCAAAAAACCATAGCAAGGTCGCCTCATCTTAACGCCGCATAAACCGGACAAGTGAAGTGCGACTTCATTTCTCCGGTAACGACTTATCAGGCAAGTGGAATTCAATCGGCAAACACAAGCGCGTTTGCCAGTTAAGGCGCAAAGGGGGCGTTCGTCGGTGGGTGCTTCGCTTGAAACCGGTTTCGGAATAATCGTCTCTACTGCTCTCGCAGGGCCTCGGTAGGCTCCAATCGGGCCGCGCGCCACGCCGGTGCCGCGCTCGCAAGCAGCGCCACCAGAAGAAGCACCCCGCACGCTGTCGCCACTGCGAAAGGATCAAGCGGCCGAACTCCATAGAGCATGTCGGCGACGACTCTCCCGAAAATCGCGAATCCCGCCAGTCCCACCACCAAACCAGTCGCTGCCAAAATCAGCCCGCGCCGCACCACGAGCCAGAAAACATCACCCTGTTGCGCGCCCAACGCTAACCGTACTCCGATTTCAAACGTGCGCCGAGCCACCATTTCCGAAAGCGCCGCATATAAACCCACCGCAGCAAGCAATAGCGCCGACGCCGCGAAACAAGTCAGCAGGTCGGTTTCAAAACGCGCCGACGCCGTCGATTCCACGATAAGTTCGTCAATCGTGTTAACTGCAAAGATCGGCAGATTGCGATTGAGCTCCATAACCACCGAATGCACCGAATTCATATACGCCCGCGGCTCTCCCGAAACGCGCAAGATCACGCCCTGCGGCCAATAGGGTGCCTGCTCGAAAGGCAGGAAGAATTCGGGTAGGGGCGCCTCGGTAAGATTGGTCGTCCGGATTCCCGCAACGACCCCGACAATTTCATACCAGGTTGGTGTCGCTCCGTACTCGACAAAATCCGGCTGAATCGACTTGCCCAACACATCTTCGTTCGGAAAAAACTTTCGCGCGAACTCCTGATTCACGACCACGACCCGCTTTGCGTTCGAATCGTCGCGTACGTCAAATGTGCGCCCTTTCAACAAAGGAATTCGCAAAGTTTCGAAGTAGAGTGGCGCGACCGTAACCCGATTCGACACCGGCATGTCGTTCAAATCGACGGGCCTGCCCGCGATGCTGAATCGGCTCGTGTTGTCGTAACTGAAAGGAATCGGATAGCCGCTGCTCACCGCCCCCACGCCAGGAATCGCAGCCAGAAGCGGAAACAACTGCCGAAAAAACAGCGCCGCCTTGTCCGGTGGATATTCCACCGCCGACATTCCCAGCCGCAACGTCAGGACGTGATGCGGATCGAATCCCGGCGGCACGCGCATCGTTTCCACAAAGCTGCGGATCAGTAATCCCGAGCCCGCCAGCAGCACCAGGCTGATCGCGGTCTCCGCAATCACCAACATTTCGCGCAATCGATGCTCACCACGCCCGCCGCTGATTCCGCGGCCCCCGCGCCACAGCCCCGACGATTCCGAGCGCGACGCGCTCCACGCCGGGAACAATCCGAATCCAACGCCTGTCAGCAGCGACACGAGAAACGCAAACGCCAGCACGATCCCGTCCACGTGCGCGTGCGCGAGTCTCGGTATATCCCCCGGAGCGAGTCCTACAAATATTTTCAGCAGTGCTAGCGCTAGCGCGATGCCGATCACCCCGCCGCAGCAAGCCAGCACTGTGGACTCGATCAACACTTGTCGCACGATGTGCGAGCGCTTGGCACCGAGCGCAACGCGAATGCCGAATTCATGCCCTCGCGCAAATCCCCGAGCAAGCAAAAGCCCCGCGACATTCGTGCACGCAATCAGCAACACCGCAGTCACGGCTGCTAAAAGTAGATACAGCGGCTGTCGATAATCTCCGCTCACGTACTCGAGCAGCGGTCGAACCTCGACTCCAAACGCATTGCGATCCTCCGGATACTGCTCCGCAAGGCTTCGTTGGATCGCATTCAGTTCGGCCCGTGCCCGCGCCGCGCCGACGCCACGCTTAAGCCGCCCGATCACTTGAACGGTTCTGTCGCTCCGTTGCGACGCCGGACTAACGGTTTCCTTCTGCGGCATGCCACTCGGACTGACGCCTGAGTAGCTCGCCCGCAAGAACGTTGCCCAGAAACTCGGCGCCTCACTAGGACCAGGAAAGCTGAATCCCGCCGGCATCACGCCGACGACGGTCGCGAGCCGGTCACTCAGCGTAATGTGCCTGCCGATGATGTCGGGCGAAGCATGAAACTCGGCCACCCAGAATGCGTGACTCAAGATAATCGGACGGCTTTCGTCCTTTTCATCGTCCAGCGTAAACGAACGCCCTAGCATCGGCGCCACGCCGAGCACTCGAAAAAAATCCGCCGACACGTACTCCGCCTCGATTAGCCACGGTGGTTCGTTTCCAGCGGGGGTGAACTTTCTCGTCGTTCCGTATGCATATGAAGCGACCGCCTCGAGCGTTTGGTTCTGTTGTCGCCAATCAAAAAAATCCGGAAACGAAACGTCATCGACCGTTCCGTCGCTTGCCTCTTTCCCTTCCGCTTCGGCATGCGGATAAACCATAGTTTGCAGCGAAACCAATCGTTCTGACTCCGGAAACGGCAAGGCTCGCAGCAAGACTCCGCTCACGACGCTGAATATCGCGGTTGTGGCCCCGATACCCAGTGCCAGCGTGAGCACAACGATTAGGCTGAAGCGAAGATTCGTCCTCAACTGCCGAAGCGCAAAAGCAATATCTCGATACATTCAAGGGACTCCCGGCAACACCATTCTAATGGTCACACCGCCGACTGAAGCGGCCCCACCGACGGCCACACAATAGATGACGCTCAAGTGTTGGATTGTCTAGCAAATTCCCATCGCACAGTGCAGAGATGGGTAATCCGCTGGACGGTCTTATCGCCAGCTGTCCATTGCTAACTCCCGAAGTCGGCCAGTGTTGACTGATGACTCTCGGGAGGCGTGTTTGCCAGGCCTCGGACCCAAGTCCTGGTAAACGCTAATCGGAAACTGACTCTTGAGCACCATCTCCAGTACCCTTCTACTGGATTTCCACAGGAACGAGGACGCAGGCAACCAACCATAGCGTGGACTCTCAGGCTAGGCAGCAGCCTGCAAATTGCTTGTTTCGGTGAGAGGAACTGCTTTTTCTAGGTTACCTGCGTGCGGCTTCAGTCCGCGAGCTTCGTTGACCAGACGGCAGACAGTAGCTCGGGAGATGCGATACTTTTTCGCAACTTCGGTCAGACTATTTCCCGAGCGTCGATCTGCCACAACCTGAGTTCGATCGATATCCAACGGAGCACGACCGATTCTCCGGCCTTCCAATTTCGCTCGTCGCATTCCCGCCAAAATTCTTTCTCGGATAAGATCCAATTCTAGAGCCGAAATTGCGCCGATGATTGTCAACATGGCACGCCCGAGCGGGCCTCCCGTGTCGATATTTTCGCGCTTACTCAGAAATTCAATGCCGAGCTGATTCAGTTCGTCAAGCACATCCAAGAAATGCCGGACGTTTCGGGCGATGCGGTCAAATGCTGCGACGATGAGAATATCAAAGCGGTGGCGCCGAGCGTCCGCCATGAGTTGGTCAAGTCCAGGTCGCTTCGATTTCGCACCAGAAATCGTGTCGGTATATTCGCGCACAATTTCGTAACCGCGTTGCTTGGCCATTTCGCGCAGGTCGAGCAACTGGTTTTCGAGATGCTGGTCTCCAGTCGAAACGCGACAATAGAGCGCGGCTTTTTTCCTTGGATTCACGACTTTCCTCGCTTACTCCGTCCGTTCTTGATTCCGGGCAATTCATTTCGCACGCGCTTGATGTCCCGGTCTGTCCACAGGCGGATGCGCACACCGCCGATTCTCTGCAGCTTGGGTGCGGATATCTTCTTGGCGGCGATATACCGCTGGAGGCTGATTAGGCTGATGCCCAGCTTTCCTGCAGCCTCTCGTGTCGAAACGCCGCTCATCTGACATATACCTATATCACAAAAAGGTTAACTTGTCCATCTCCTTGGCCCGTATTGACGTGAATTCGAGCACTGCCTAAGATTCTGTGAAGCTTAGAGGTCGAACGAAACACTGGATCAATACCGAATAATCTCAGTTCGAGGGTAGTCGAACGTTGGCCGAAATCCCGATTGGCCGTCTGCCACTTGGCGTATAGTCGAGTGCCGGACGAATGTCGTTCCAGCACTTCATTTCTTAATATGTTTCGTGCGCATTCGGGGAAGGTCACCGTCGCTCTCGCTCAATAATACCGGGCGCGTAAGGCAACATGCAGCGGAAAAACATCCCTTTAATGCTGGCAGTGATCATTGCAACAGTGCTGTTCATGTGGCCCATCTGGCGGGAATCGCTGCCGGCCTGGCCGGGATACGGCGTTAGGTCGTACATCCGTGTGAACTCTCCACTGGTTGCGCTCACGCATGTCCGCGTAATCGACGGCACGGGCGCTCCTCCTCTCGAAAATTCTACCGTTGTCCTTTCCAACGGCAGGATTCAGGCCATTGGTAATGCAGCGGCGACTCCCGTACCCCGCGCCGCCCAAGTCCTTGACCTCACAGGCTACAGCATCGTTCCTGGACTCGTGGGTATGCACGACCACATGTTTTATGGCGGCGTCAAGAACCTGTTTGGCTCTTCAGGCTTTGCGGTGAGCGAAATGGGGTTCAGCTTTCCTCGCCTCTATCTCGCCGCTGGTGTAACCACGATTCGGACTGCGGGGGCCGTGGATCTGTCAGCGGATCTCCGGTTGAAGGCTCAAATTGACGCCGGTTGGGTCGTCGGGCCCAAGATGCATGTCGCCGGGCCGTATATGAACGCAAATTCCACTCCCGAGGAAACAAGAAAGGGTGTTGAGCAGTGGGCGGACAAAGGCGCGACCTCCTTCAAAGCCTATATGTACATCACCCGCGCCGCGCTGGCTGCCGCAATCCAGGCGGCCCACGAGCGCGGTCTCACGGTCGCGGGACATCTTTGCGCGGTTGGTTTTCGCGAAGCTGTGGCCCTCGGGATTGACAGCCTCGAGCACGGTCTGGTTGAGGATTCAGAATTCGTACCAGGCAAAGCCCCCGACGTCTGCCCGGCGCGGGAGTCCATTAACGCAAGTCTGGTTCAGCTCGATCTCAATAGCGCTCCCGTGCAACAGCTGATCCGCGACCTCGTCCGCCATCACGTCGCGATCACGTCCACGCTGCCCGTCTTCGAAACCTACGTCCCTTTTCGGTCGCCCACTCAAACCCGTGTCCTCGAGGTACTGCAACCTGCTTCGCGCACAGACTACCTGGCTGCTCGCGCGCGTGTGAATGAAGAAGGGCGGCAGTCCCCGTGGACCGAGCTCCTCCGTAAAGAAATGCAATTCGAGCGCGATTTCGTGAAAGCGGGCGGCCTGCTGCTGGCGGGCGAAGATCCCACGGGCAACGGCGGCAACGTAGCCGGATTCGGCGACCAGCGCGAATTAGAGTTACTCGTCGAGGGGGGCTTCACACCTCTCGAAGCCATTCACATCGCCACCGCGAACGGCGCCGCGTTCCTTGGAGAATCCGAGCGCATTGGCTCGCTCGCTCCCGGTAAGCAGGCGGACCTCGTGGTCATCAGAGGTGATCCATCGTCGAATATCGCCGACGTCGAGAAAGTAGAGGTCGTCTTCAAAGATGGAGTCGGTTACGATTCGGCCAAGTTGATCGAATCCGTGCGACACTCTGTGGGATTGCACTGAACCGGCGACCAGATTCAAACGCTGGAGGTCACGTCTCTTCATGCAGGGCTGGCTGTGCAACCGCGGATGGCCTAAAAATCCCGCTGGTACTCGATTGCCGTCGAGGTGCTAATCAGCGGCGCGGCAGTTTTGCTTCAGACGATTTTGCGGCGTTCGCACATTCCCGTGCGTCTTTCGCCAACGCCTTTTCGATTTCCGGCGGCAGTTCAACGGCCATTTGATCGCGCGCTTCGAGCATAACGTTCGCAATCATTATAGCTTGACGACTATAGCCATCCTCTGGCGTCGTCGCCGGCAATTGCAGCGGCTCTCCCTTGCGCGGAACCACACCGACATCTCGCAGGATTTCATAAGCAATTCGGGCGTCCTTCTGTTCTCGAAGTGCGAATTCAATTGTTGCCAGTGCGTCGGGAGCCAAACCGAAAAATCTTTCGCGCATTTCTTGAACGTATGCCAGCATCTCCTCACTTTTAACGATTCGTGCGATTGTCGGGCGGGACCGCCCTTCTGCGCGTGCGATTTCTCTCTGACTCTGGCCCATGATGTGCCGTTGCTTGATGCGCTCGATTTGCGGCGCTGGAATGCGCGGACACGCCACTTTGGTTATTGGTGGTGCAGAATGGCGACTTTTGTTAGGTGGAGGCTCCCAACGCGCTCGCTTCGACCGCACTATCGCGTGGGTGCCGGAACCATTCGGGTGGACTGCTTGTGAAGTATTTTGCGGCATGCACGCTGCCTCTGAACTGGATTTCCTAACGTTTCGGCGTGCTGAGAGGACGGTGTGATATCGAATCCGTATCTAGAACTATCTTAGCATTACCGCCCTGGATGCGCACGGCTTGAGCAATTCAAGGACTAGCGAAGGGTGATGCCTACTTTCAGCTCCGCCCACGGCTAAAAATGATTCAATACAGCTCACCATCACGCCGATATCCGTTTGGGAGCAACATGGGTAGGTTGCAGGGAATACCCTAATCCTTATTCTTTCCTTCTTTATGTATTGTATTTACCTCTCTTGGGGGTAGTGGTTGCTGGGGGTCGTGGAGGTAGTTGGGGGGGTAGTCAGTGCAGGTAGTCGTCTGGGGTAGTTGCCTACCCAATGCAGGATTGCTCTGAATCACCCCTGCCGTCTAGGTGCGACAGATACCGCTGGCTTCAAACTTCGATTTCAGCTGGAGACGGCGTGCCCGACCTTCTCCGGCTCGTTTGACTGTGGCTGCTCCCAGCCCATGAAGTTACAGATTATCTTCCAAAGCTTTTCACCTTTCGCATCATAATAGCGCCCACTGGCGCGAATTACCTGGCACTCAGTGCGAATCACGTCCCCCAAGACCGTGCGGCATGCTTCATCCATAGCTTCCTTCGCCAAACGCATATGCTCCTCAATGTCCTCGTCGCGCGCCTCAATCATAATCGCATCGTGAACCGTAGCAATTATTCGAACTCCCCTGCGTGCTGCAAGAATAATTGCCAAGCGCAGCAAAACTGCGCCAGTTGACTGGACCGGCCAATTGAGCACCGCTCTGATGTTTGGTTGGACTCCGAGCAAGCACTGCCACCCGTCCCACACCCACAACCTGCCGAATCCAAGCATCAAGACACGGACAGTTCTCCTCCAGTCGGCATATGTTGAGAAGGATTTCCAGTAGCCCTGGATGAGATTTGCGCACTCGTTGATTGGCAGTCCCAGAACCTTCGAAAGGCTGTACTTAGTACGACTGTAATTAACTCCGAGCACGACTGCCTTGAATTTCTCATGCTCGGCTGGATGCGTGTTTTTTGCTGCGTTCTGCGGCACTGCGCCAAGTTTCTTGGCCAGTGCGAGGTAAGGGTTACCGCTCCGGTAGGCCTTCTGCATCTCCTTGTCACCAGACATGAGCGCGGCGATCATGAATTCCTGCTGCTCCCAGTCAATGTAGGCCAGCGCCATTCCAGGCGTCGGCCGTATCAGGAAGCGCAGAGCCTTCGGCAAGCCGAAAACGTAAGGGCTCTGAGAACGTAATCCGTTTTTCTGCTCTTTGCCGGCAGAGGGTTGATTGCGGCCCGTGATCGAGCTGAAGGGCCACAGTGGACAACGTGCGCGACCGTCGGCACCGGCCTGAAAGCGGTGTCGCTGAAGCTGCAAGACGACTTTTTTCAGCTGGCGCAACTCTTCGATTATTGGAAAATACTCGCCCATTTCTTCCAGATACCCATCGTCGGCTGTGTACATACCCGTTGTAGTTCTCCGCCAACGATTCGCCAGGCCGTTTCTGGCCAGAAAGGCTTCGAACTTTTTCTGGTTGAATGTCGTGCCGTCGTACACATCGATGTGCGGCTGCTGACCTATGAGGTCTCGTATCAAATCATCCGCACGGGCACGGATGGTTTCCAGTCTTGGAGCATCAATTGGAACTCCCCGGTCCTCGATTTTTGCCATTTCGATGATGTAGCCACCGCGGGCGATAGCACGGCGAATATCAATCTTCGGCAGCATTTTCGGAAGCAGCGCGTCCAGACCATTTACATCGGCTTCACAGTAATCAAGGATATCCAGCTCTTGCTGCGCGGCGTACGGACCACCACGTAGAATAAGCTCGATCATCTCCTCCTTTTCCTCTGCAGCCATCGAATCGCAGCCGAATCGCCGGAGAGTTGCCACGAGACTGAAAGAATTTTCATCCTTTTTCCGTGCCCGCTCGCTGGGGGACTCTTGGATGTTGCAAAGCCAGCGATTTTCAGCATAAAGGTCAAGCACGCGTTTCGGGAGTGGGTGGTGCAACCCCAGCATCGAACGCAATTCCGCTACTGCGACGAAGGACACCCAGAGCGTGTCCTCGTCACAGGGCAGCTGGAATGCTTGGTTCTGGTTGTCGTCCAACCAGAGCCGGGAGATGCAGCCACTGGGCCAATCGTGTGCCACGAGACATACGACATGCTGGCGATAGTCCTCGTCGAGGCGGAATTCTGTGTCGATTGTGATCACACGATTGAACCCATATGGCCGCAGAGTAGACATTACTTCGTGCATGTTGCGCCTATCGTTCTATTCGAGTATTCCACGGAGCTTTTTCAGCAGCGGGTGGTCCAGCGAATCGATCAACCGCTCGGAAGCCGCCTGCCGCAGAACGTCGCGGAATGGGGGAAAGGCATCCCAATCAACCACCCGAGGATTGTTGATCGGTTCTGAGTCGTACTGGCCCTGGCCTGACACCAGGTTTGTCCATTTTTTCTTGCTTTCTTCGCAGGCGACTCGTTGGCTGCTATTCCACTTTCCGCCGCGATCTTCCGCAAGGGGAACGGGCCACACAATTGACACTCCCACGACGGTTTGCGCGAGGACGAGTTCTACGGCGCGAACAGCTCTCGGGAAGGCAGATCTAACTGCATCGAGCAGGATTGGGGAGACGACGTAAATCTTGCCCATGTCCTGCTTATCTGCAATAGCGCCAACCACGAGATGGTGTTCTGTCCGCGGAGATGAGCGAACGTATTCCTGATCGTTCGGCTTACGCAGTTCGAATGGTTTGGCGGACGGTTTCACGTTGATAGCTGCGGCATAATCGGTGGAAATGCCCAGGTTCATCGGATCGAAGGGATCAGCAGGAGCGGGACTTGAAGGCTCTGGTTTCGCTGCCGTGGGCTGTTCTGGGACAGAATCATTCTTACTGGTGTCGTTCGAATCATCTGCTGGAAATTTCATACTGAAATAACCTTCTTCTGACAAATTTAGAAGCAAATCGGCATGCTGGTGCTCCTTGGACTTCGCGAAATCGCGTGCTGGTGGTTCTGATCCTTGGTTCAGTTTTTGCCAGCGGTGCAAAATCGCACCAACTCCGCATGAGGCACGAGCACGCGCCTCCCCACGTGCACTACACACAACTTCTTGTCCGCGATCAATTCGTGAAGCGTACGCTTGCCGACGCCGAGAATACGCGCGGCTTCATCCTTGCTGTGGAGCAGGGGAAGAAAATCCTGCGCAGGGCGCATTGCTACTCCGATAATTTGGGAAATTGAACTCCGTGACGACATGCAGCCGCAGGGGAAACAACGTCGCGACTGGCACCATATTACTCCGCATGAGTGCTGTTTGCAACCCCGCGAGGTTCCATGCGACCCCGTGCGGTTCCACACCGGTTACTCCGACGTGCATGTCCACTGGCACCGGTTGATTCCAGCTATCTGGGGGTGTGGCGGAATGGTAGTTCGGGAACCGCTGCGGGGCAGCGGCTGAACCCGTGCCGTGGGCGCTGCAGTGGTTCGGGCGGCTGTTCAGCCGGTTGCTATCGGAGAGCGTCTAGTTGCAGGGCGCCGCGTCCTGAAATCGATAGAATCTCTTCAATTGATGTTGCTTCCCATCATCCGATAGCTCGCGGGCGCAAATGGCGGGCGGATGAAATGTAATTCGCCCTCAATGCGAACGCGCCAACCATCGTGCTGCTGCACTGCGTGCCAGTGTAGTAACCCGCAGGATGCGCTCAGCGAGAATGCTGGGTCACCGCCGGCGCCCATCGTTCGCGGGTTCGCGCTGCGCGAATCTGTACAATCTGACGAGTGATTCTGCCCGAGATTGCATTCGTGGCACCGCTCTCCGTTCAATTCAAAACAAGGAGTACCAGAAAATGAGCCTAGATGATTTGCTTGCGGCTGCGCTAATGAATGCCGACGAATCTCTTAACAAGCGTCACGCGCGCAGAGGAAATAAGACAACCCGCGAATTCATGCTGGAGGATATAAAGGCCGACATCCGTGCAGTGACGGATGACCTGGGCCTACAAGATCAAGAGTTTCGCACAGCGGTGATCTTACTAGCTGCGGCTTTGATCGTAGGCCCCCACGTCGATCTACTGGTCCAATTCACTGGCTACTCGAGGATGTTCGTCGCTGCCATCGCTCGTCGGATGCGAGCAAATGGGCTTTGGGGCGAAGACGAAGTTCTCGCCATGTATTGGTTCGGCGACGACAAGCACAAGAGGATGT
>Ga0210405_10000827_pt1 | contig 38253 bp, 30 predicted proteins | sample IncBWH11MmetaG_FD_155492 | JGI IMG/M metagenome (GOLD analysis project Ga0210405, IMG submission 155492) | Forest soil microbial communities from Barre Woods Harvard Forest LTER site, Petersham, Massachusetts, United States - Inc-BW-H-11-M | ecosystem: Environmental > Terrestrial > Soil >... | reverse complement strand
AGCACGCTTTGCAAGAAAGGCGGATGTTCCTTCTTTCTTGTCCTCGGTCCCCGCACAAATCGCGAACAACGAAGCTTCAAGCAGGAGGCCCTCTGCAAGGCTCGCATCCAATCCTTTGTTTACCGCTTCGATGGAGTACTTCACGCCGACTGGGGCGTTGGCGATGATCTGGTTGACTATCGCTTCTGCTCTTGAGAGCAGACTGGCAGCTGGGACGACTTCATTCACCAGGCCGATGCGATACGCTTCTTTCGCGTCGATGACTTCGCCTGACAGAATGAGTTGCAATGCCCGGCCCTTGCCGATCAACCTGGGAAGGCGCTGCGTTCCGCCATAGCCCGGCATCACTCCGATCTTCACTTCGGGCTGACCAAACTTTGCAGTTTCAGAGGCGATTCGAATCGTGCTGGCCATCGACAGCTCACAGCCACCACCGAGCGCAAAGCCATTCACAGCAGCGACGACCGGTTTGCCGAGGTTTTCAATGAGTTCAGTAAGCGCTTGGCCTGATCGCGTTTTCTCTTCCGCGGTGAGCGGAGTATCGTTGGCCATTTCGCTGATATCCGCGCCGGCCGCAAATGACTTATCTCCCGCTCCGGTGAAGACGACTCCGCGAACCTCTGAATCATCGCGGGCGTCTTCGAATGTTGATCGCAATTCGGAAATGGTTTTCGCGTTTAAAGCGTTAAGCACTTTGGGCCGATTAATAGTTACATAGGCAATCGGTCCCTTCTTCTCATACAGAACGTTCTCAAGTTTCAAAGCGGAAGCCGGCGAACTCATGATTCTCTCCTTGTAATTGTTAAGACTGATCGCAGCCACACTAGGAACGCGCAGGAAGCTCCGCGTACGCGATTCCAGTTAGGTTTCCTTGCGCAAAGATCACAGGTTTCTTATTCGATCCGTCGAGATTGGCGCTGTAGACAGATCCGGCCAGGTCGGTCACAAACATGCGCCCATTATCGAGATCCAGCGCAAGACCGATTCCTTCCATCAGGTGGTTAAAAACAATTTCCGGCTCCGGTCTATTGCCGTTGGTGGCGTCCATCGGCGCGCGATTCACGGTATTGCCGCGCGGGGGATCTCCGCGGTCGGTCCAGTACATTATTCGGTTGCCCAGATCGAGATCGAGATCGATGGGTTCGGGTAAGTTGGTATAGAGAACTTCAATGTCTTGGCGGTTTGCCGGAGTTTGACCCTGGGGTAGCTCCAGATTGGTGCGGAAGATGCGACCCTGCCCCGCCTTTTCAGGCCCTTTCTGGGTCCAGTAAACTTTTCCGCGTTCGACGTCGAGCGCGATGCCAACGCACCATTTCTTCGCGTCCTTGCCGGGACGTGCGTCGCCCTCGCTCGTGTCGACAAGCGTTTCGATTTTGGAGCCATCCAAATTCGCACGCATGATCCGCATACCCTCGCGATCCGACCAGTAAAGCTTTCGGTTTTTTTTATCGAGTTGCAGCTGTTTGGGAGTGAAGGTTCCGCCGTTACGAACGATGTGACTGGTGTTGCTCCCGTCAATGTCCGCGCGCTCGATGGAACCGTCATTCGCGTTGGGATTGCCCATGTTGGTCCAGTAGAGGTGACCTGCTTCTATGTCCACAACAATGCCGTCGGGGATCCGCCTTCCTTCACTGACAATGACCTTCACGTCGGAGCCGTCGGGATTTGCGGAGAAGACTTGACCACTGCTCGCACTTAGAAAGAACAAGCGGCCCGCTGTGCCTTGTGGTGTTGGCTGGGCGACTTTCGATTTGGATGCATTAGCAGACATAAATTTATTTTCTCCTTTTGTAGTTCTCGCGTTTTTGCACGCAGCTTTGTGGATATCGGTCGCAGAATCGTCCGTTTCCACTAAATGAAAGCACTCAGGCCGGTAATGGCCTTGCCAAGAATCAGGTTCTGCATTTGGAACGTGCCCTCGTAGGAGTAGAGAGCTTCCGAATCCACAAAGAACCGCCCGACGTTGTAGTCAGCGGAGATGCCGTTACCACCGAGCAGCTCGCGCGCCCATGCGACCGTCTCGCGGCACTTGGCTGTCGTGAAGGCTTTGGCAAGCGATGCGTGCGCGTCGGTCATCTTGCCTTCGGCCTGCAACTGAGTCATGCGCACCAAGAGGCACTGCGAAGCGGTGATGTTTGCGAGCATCTTGGCCAAGAGGTCTTGCACCATCTGGAATGAGCCGATCGGCTTGCCGAACTGCAACCGCTCCTGGCAGTACTTGAGCGCATTTTCGTAAGCGCCCATGGCGCATCCCGTCGCTTCCCATCCGACCATGAATCGCGTCATTTTCAAGACGCGGGCCGTGTCGCGGAACGATTGATCGTTTTGCAGCCGGTTTTCCTCCGGAATCCGGCAGTTCTCCATCGTGATCAGGCCGTTCTGCACGACCTTGAGGGCGATCTTGTTCTGGATTTTTTCGACCTTGAAGCCGGGCGTGGCCTTGTTCTCGACGATAAACGCCTTGACCTGGTTGTCGGCGAGGTCGCGCGCCCAGATGATCGAGATGTCGCACCACGGAGAATTGCCGATCCATTTCTTCTGGCCGTTGAGGATCCAAGTATCTCCTTCGCGCTTGGCGGTAGTTGTCATGCCGCCAGAGGTTCCCGAGCCAACAAGAGGCTCAGTCAATCCGAAGCAGCCGATTTTTTCCCAGCGGGCCATCGCCGGGAGCCATTTTTGCTTTTGTTCCTCTGAACCGCCCAGATAGATGGACCCCATTGCCAAGCCGTTATGCACGCCGAAGAATGTGGCGATTGAAGAATCGACGCGCGCCATCTCCATGGCGATCAAGCCAAATAGTTGTGCACTTCCGCCTCGGCAGCCGTACCCTTTCATGGCAACACCGCCGATATTGAGTTCCTTAATCGCGGGCAACAACTCAAATGGGAAAGAGTCCTCGACCCAATACTTCGTGATGATGGGCTGGACCTTGGTTTCCATAAATGTGCGCACCTGTTTCAGGACCGCCAACTCATCGGCGGGCAAAGTCTCTGTGAGTTGGTAGAAGTCAGAATTGGGCTGCGGAAGTGTTCTCTTGATTTCTTTTGTTGGAGTCGCCATGAAGTTTCCTGTTGTTCCGTTTCCTTGACTGTTTGTGAATGCACGACGACTAAAAGCATTCTGTCGGCCAAAAATGTTTTTGGTCTAGGTCGCTGAAAAGAGGCGCGTTACTTTTTGCGAAACAATTCGCGGTGTAGAACCGCTGTCAAAAGATTCACGGAATTGCCTAGGCTTTGACGGACGCGGAGAATCTCAAACTCAATAAAAAAAGCGCGGGCGGATTTCCATCTGTTGAATGATCTTGAATCACTGACACAAAGGTGTCGAAACGAATCGATAATAGTGGGAAGACAGACCTGTGTGTGCAATGTGAACGAAGTTTTCTGAAAGTGCTGCGTTAGAGTCCGCTCAAAACGTGCCCGAGCTTGTTTCGTTTTGTCGTCAAATAGCGCAGTGTCGAAGGTGAAGCAGGTATCTCGAGAGGCAGCCATTTCGTAACGGATAGCCCGTAGCCCTCGATAGCAACCAGCTTGCGTGGGTTGTTACTCAAGAGCCGCATGGAGCGGACGCCCAGTTCTCGCAGGATCTGCACGCCAATCCCGTAGTCTCGTTGATCGGGTTTGAATCCAAGGTGTTCATTGGCCTCTACCGTGTCGAGTCCTTCATCCTGCAGGCCGTAGGCGCGAATCTTGTTGGCCAAGCCAATCCCTCGTCCTTCCTGGTTCAGGTAAAGCAGCACTCCACGGCCTTCCGTCGCGATCCTACGCAGGGCTTTATCGAGTTGAGCGCCACAGTCACAACGAGCGGAACGCAAAACATCACCGGTAAGGCACTGTGAGTGCACCCTCACAAGGACGTCCTGCCCATTTCCTACGTCGCCGCGAACAAGAGCAACGTGTGTTTGCTTGTCGATCTGATTCTCGAACGCGTGAAGACGGAATTCTCCGTATTCGGTTGGCAGCTTCGTGGAGGCCACGCGCTTCACCACTGACTCTGTACGCATCCGGTAGGCAATCAAGTCGGCGATGGCGACGAGTGGAATGTCATGTCGCCGCGCAAAACGACGAAGCTGTGGCACCCGAGCCATGGTGCCGTCTTTGTTCATAATTTCGCAGATGACTCCGGAAGGATGGAGGCCGGCTAGTCTGGCCAAGTCGACAGCCGCTTCAGTTTGCCCGGCACGTGCCAGCACTCCGGCACTCTTTGCGCGCAACGGAAAGATGTGACCAGGACGAGTCAGATCCGAAGGCCTTGTAGCCGGATTAATTGCGGCGAGCACAGTGGCGGCGCGATCGCCAGCCGAAATTCCGGTCGTTGTGCCTTCCCTCGCCTCGATGCTGACACAAAAAGCGGTTTCAAAGCGCGAACTGTTGTGCGGAACCATCAGCGGAATTTCGAGTGCATCGAGATGCTCGGGTGTCATCGCCAAGCAAATTAGCCCGCGGCCACACTGCGCCATGAAATTGATAACCTGCGGCGTAATCTTCTCAGCGGCGACAGTCAGGTCACCTTCGTTTTCGCGATTTTCATCGTCGACAACGATTACCATTTTCCCCGCGCGTATCGCCGCAACGGCCTCTTCGATGCGTGCGAATGAGCGCGTGCGGCTGTTGCGTTCTCTAACAATCCGTAGTCGTCGCGTCATGAAGAGGGCCCTCCGCGCCTGATTCATTTCTTGTCCAGCGCCAGGAAAGCAAGCAACAACGGAAGATAGACGATGGAAGCAAAAAGCAGCTGCCGTGCGGAGATGGTGGACAGTTGAAAAGTAAAGCGTGCGCTATAGTAGAGAAAAATACCTCCAAGAACGAGAGCGCCCGCAAAATAAAAGATTCCAGACTCACCTCGAATTGCTGGGCCGAGAGCCACCGCGAGAAGTGTCAAAGAGGGAACTGAGGTTTGCCAGGCGACAAAGCGATCCTTGGACTTGCTTGCAGGTAGCACGACGTAGCCGGCGCGAGCATAGTCGTCGCGATACAACCAAGCGATGGCCATGAAGTGCGGAAACTGCCAGAGAAATACAATTGCAAAAAGCAGCCAAGCATTGCCGTCGAGGTGTCCGCAAGCGGCGGCCCAGCCGATCAGCGGGGGCGCGGCTCCGGGAAGCGCACCGATCAACGTGCACAGAGGAGTTTTCCGTTTCAGTGGCGTGTACAAGAACAGATAGCCGAGTAGAGTAAGGAACGACAGCAAGGACGCGAGAATATTGGTGGTGACAGCCAAGTAGATGGCGCCAATAACTGCGAGTGAGATTCCGAACCACAAAGCGTGAGCTGGCTCAATTCTTCGCGATACGAGCGGCCGGCGCGCAGTTCGCCGCATTTGCGCGTCGAAGCGCAACTCGATCAGCTGGTTGAGAGCCGCGGCACCGCTGGCGACGAGTACGGTGCCGACAAGAGTGTGAAGGAGGGACGTCCAGGGGAAGTGAGCAAACGAAGCAGGTGCACCCATCCAAAAGCCGGCGGCGGCGGTGATCGCGATGAGAAAATTCACTTCCGGCTTTGTTAGCGACCAATAGCCAGACAGAACGCCGGTACGAACAAAACCGTGACGTCGCCGCACTGCAGCGATGTCAAGCGCCGCCAGAATTGGCTCCGTTGCCATTTCTAGACAACCTCCAGGCTTCGTGGAGGTCTTTGCGGAACCGGACCGCCAGAAAATTGTGACTGTTGCAAATTGTGTTCATGCGAGATCCGTGGGGCCAGGAGTCTTGAAGAGATAATCGCCGCCGGCACGAGATAGACGAGTGTGACGAAAGTCCACATCAGTGCGGCCGCACACTGCTGATCTTCAAGAACGGAAAAGCCAAACAACCTCGGAGTGGAGAAATAAATCGGGTACGCGACACGGTCAGAGAAGACTAGAAATCCGGAAAGGATGTCGCACGGCAGAGTCGCCAGAAAGAGGTACAAGAGCATCGACCAGCGCGGCCCAGTTGAGCTGCTCGGCCAAGGCTGGATAATCGGCCACCAGAACAACAGTCCGGCGCCAAAAAACAGCACTTGTTCGACCGTGTGCCAGGTCGCGGACCGGACGCCCAGTGTAAACAGTGCGGGGATATGCCAGACAACTAGGGTTAACGCAGAAACAGTCCAACACAACGCGGGTTTTGTCATCATCCGCCCAAATCGGCGCAGGGGTGATCGCCGCAACATGCGACGAAGAGAACGACGCGCGAACGGTGACACTCCGATCCAGAAAACTCGTGTAGGTTCACCTAGGAGGATCAACGCCGGACCGACAGTCATAAGCAAAAGGTGCTTGATCATGTGGACTGTCAGCAGGTAGTGGTCGTATGCCGCGAGCGGCGATCCCAGCGCTGTCGAGACTAACAAGAGTCCGAGAAAATAGCTGACAGCCCGCCAAGCGGGAATGACCTCTGCGGAGCTAGAGCGAATATAAATCCATCCTCGCAAATACAACCATGCTGCTGATAGCAATGCGAGGGTGAGCGGAACCGGAAATTCCCAGGAGATCATTTCGGAATGAACATGGGGTGGCATCAACGTTCTTTAAGGTTGTGTTTCCCGGCGTTTGACTTGTTCGTCATGGAGGGCAACGTCGCGCGCGGCGTCGCGCGCCGGAGCTTGTCCTCGTGGGTGGAGCGTCGCGAGAAATGCGACCAAGGCCGTGGTCTCCGCCGGACTCAAATTCTTTCCGTACGCCGGCATGTTGCCGCCTCCCTGGATCACCTGGCGGATAAGCTGGTCCTGCGTCAGTCGCACCGCGACACTGTCCAGAGCCGGACCTCTCTGGCCGCCACTCTCACCAAGCGAATGACAGTTGCGGCACTGCTTCACCTGAAAGATCAGCGCGCCTTGTCGCTCAAGTGCGGTACTGCCATGCAGGAATTGTTGCGGCACAGGATCACCGCTCCAAGCGTTCATGTGCGGGCTCCACGGTGTGAATCCTGCAAGGTGGGTGAGTGTTCCCAGCGTCACGGCAATCAGCAGGACCGTTAGGACGGCGATGGGGCGTCGGCGCCAGCTCTTTTCTCCTTCGCCAGATAGAAATGGCAGGAGAACCAGGCCGGCGATGGCTACCACCGGACCGATCAGGAGCGCCGGTGTCTCCATCGACGGCGGCAGGTAGGACAGCAGGCCGTAGAGCCACAAGAAAAAGTAATCCGGTTTCGGCGCCGTCTGGATGACCGTGGGGTCCGGACGACCCGTGGGACCGAACGGACCAAAGTAAAGGGCGCAGGCGGCGACTGCTAAAAGGATAAACGCGGCGAAGAACAGGTCTTTCCAGACCGCGTAGGGAACGAACGGCGCGCCATTCCTTTTTGTTAATTCGTGATACTCAGTGACGTAGGTTGTTTTTTTGACGAGACGTCCCGGCATCGGCCATTCGTTGATTCCCAACTTCAGCACCATCAAGAGATGAAGACAGACAAAACCGATCAGCATTCCGGGAATGACGAAGACATGCAGGGCGAAAAATCGGGACAGTGTCGCACCGGCAATAATCGGTCCTCCCAGCATCAATTTCACGATCATGGGCCCGGCAATTGGGACGCGGCTTGCAATCGAAGCCCCGATTCCAAGTCCCCAATAAGCATCTTGATCAAAACGCAACACTTGCCCAGTGAAGGCCATGCCTAACGTCATCAGCAAGAGAAAGACGCCGACGATCCAAGTGAGCTCTCTGGGGAATTTGTAGGCACCGAAAAGAAAGACCTGCACCATGTGAATGAGAACGATCGCCACCATGAAGTTCGAGCCCCATCCATGTATCGCGCGGATGAACCAGCCTAAAGTTATGTCGTGATTCAGGGCTTGCAGACTGTTCCACGCCTCACTCGCCGACGGAACGTAGATCAGCGCAAGCAGAATTCCGGTTACGAGTTGCAGAATAAAAACAGTGAGCGCCGCACTGCCAAATACGTAAAACCAACTCGCGGTGTTACGCGGCACGGGATGCTCCGCCGCTTCACGAATCGGAGCGGCTAGCTGCAAGCGCTGGTCGAACCATTGCCCGATTTGTTCGATCAGGCCCATGGTTTCTTCTCTCCGCGCAACGCGTTTGTTTCGCTCGACGCGTATAGTTTCCTTCCGTCAATGGAAATCAAATCATTCGGTGCAGCCAAGTCATTCCGTGCTGCGCATGGCGGTTTATTCCCCAACAGCGAGGCGGTTGGGGATCCGGGTGTGGGCAATTCGCCAGCTTGAATCGCAATCACGCCGTCCTGCACTTTGTAGGGATATTCGAATAGTCCGCGCTCGGGGGGACCCGAAGCACGCGAACCGTCACGGTAGTAAGCTCCGCCGTGACAAGGGCACATGAACAAGCCGGATTGCGGAAACCAACGCACCGGGCAGCCCAGGTGCGCGCAATTGATCGCAAAAACCTGGAACTGTTCTCCTTGATCGCGGCGCACCCAACACGCCGTTTCCACGGTCTTGCCGTCAGTCGGGGTCACGTAGGGATTGCGAAACGTGGCGAGCCGGGTCTCCCCTTCGGGAAAATCTTTTATTGGTCCCAGTGGGACCCACGAGAGGTACCCGTTTCCTCGGCCGCGCGTAATCGAGGAAAGAAGAAAGCCCACGATGGGCGCAGCCAGCGCGGTCGCCACCAACCCGTTGAACAGAATCCCCAACTTCATGAATAGGCCGCGACGGGAAATAGTATTTTCATTCAGCATCGGGGACTCCTATCGCTGCGCGATTTGAAATGGAATACGGCTGCCCCGGGCTCTGCGACCGCCGCGAGACGAGCCACGCGACAACGTCGCTGACCTCGCGGTCAGTCATCGGCTTACCTGGAACATTCCCGCGCCAATCTGGCGCGCCCAATTCGGGACGGCCCGCAATGACAATTGTCCGCAACCCTTGATCGCTCACTAGCGCGAGGAAGGAATCATCCGTGATGGAACTGCCCTTGGCTCCGCCGCGGCCGTCGGGACCGTGGCAGGATGCGCAGTAAGTCGTGTATGCGGCTTCGCCGTGCGTGACGTCGCCGGTGAATATCGTTGCGTAGGAGGGCGGATTGGCTCCCTCAAGAATTCCTGGTTTGCTCCAGCGCGACCGAATTTCCTTGCTGATTACGTCGATCTGCGCGTCCGTCAACATTCCCCCAGCGCTTTGGGCGAAAGCCGGCATCGCGGTTCCGGGAACTCCTTTTTCGATAACTCTGCGGATGGAAGCGTCATCCGCAATAGCCAGATAAACAGGACTCACGAGCGCGATCGCAGCTCCTCCTCTTCCTTCCGCACCGTGACAGGCGGCGCAGTTTTCCGCGAAGAGCGGGCCAAACTCCATGACTTCATTTGGCGCCAGAACTTCGGAACCGCTCCGCGGCTGTCCGTGCGGTGCGCTGCACCCTGCAAGGAAAATCGCAGCGAGGGCCGCAAAAATGCAAAGATGTAGGAGCGCTTTCACGGTCGCTTTTCCTCGCTGTTCCGCAGCGGAACTGTTCCCGGAGCTTCAATTCCCGCGCGCAGGAAGAACGGCAGATTCTCGCGAGTTGAGACACGATGCTGCCGCACCACGACGAAACCAGCTACAACTCCGAAAGCGATCTGGGATGCGATAAACCAAAACCAGTTGATATGGCTGGCAAGCAAAGGATTGAGAAGCTGCATCATCGAGTAGAGCAACCCCGACCACAGCGCCGGCGCAATTAGCCCTCCGAGCACGATCGGCCGCCGAGCGAACATGGGAAGCATTGCGCCATACAGAAGTCCCACGAAAATGGATCCAATGCCGTGCAGGACGAAGGCAATCGCAAAGCTGTCCGCATGAAATGAATTCAGTTGGCCGGGGCTGAGCACCAACGATTGCGAATAAACAGTAGCGGCAAGAAGATTGATGGGATACCAGATGCTTCCGGCTTTGAGCACTCCGTAAGCGCAGGCCAGCACGGCCATCGCTACTGCTCCCGCGACGCCACCCTTGACGCCGGCCGATATCGGATACGTTTTCAGGGGAAGCCACGCGCGGAGGAGTTCGGGTGCGATGGGCACGCGCTCCACAACGCGGCGCTTTGTTGCGACACGGTATTCTTCAAACACAACCGGAACGGTTTCTTCGTGCTCCTGAGGAAACACTTCGCGGAACCACCCGATGCAACCTGCCACGACGAGCACAACGCCAAGGATACTGACCGAGGCACTCGTGAGCAGGCCCGCAAACATCAACGTGAACCCGAAAGCCAAGACAATGGGCCACGCCGTGGATGCGGGCACTTCGATCTCAGCCAGAGTCCTGCGGCTCTGCTCCAGTTCTTTTATGGGTGTCAGGGTTGCCATTCGTCTTCCTCAGCGACCGAGAACATACACAACAGTGAAAACGACGACCCACACGGCATCCACAAAATGCCAGTACAGCGACAGCACGTCGACGCGAGCGGACTGCTCCGGTCCAACGCGACCTGCCAGCCCGAATAGCAGCACGATCGTCAGCATGGTCAGTCCAGCCGTAACGTGAAAGGCGTGCAGCCCAACCAGCGAGTAATATGTGGTTCCAAAAAGATTGGTCGAAATGGTCAGCCCGTGTTCGTAGATCAAGCGGTGCCATTCCTGCCCAGTGCCGTAAAGAAAAAGCCCGCCCAAAACGATTGTGAGTAACCACAGCCCAAGAAAAGCAAAGCGGCTCCCGTGTTCCAGAAACTTCCCCGCAAAGTGAACCGTCAGGCTGCTTGATAGCAGACAAATCGTGTAGAAGATCGGCGTTTCCAGAACTTCGCGCGGAGTCGGACCCGAGAGACTCTTTCCGATGTAAAACAGATAGGCCACCACGAAAATGGTGAAGATGGCGGATTCGGCGATGATGAGGCAAGCCATGCTGACCTTCCCGCGATAGGGAAGCTTCCAAGCCAGAGGTCTTTCCGGAAGCGGAGTTGCAATCGTGCTCATTGGTCGATTCCTTCACTCATAGCGGCTGTCCGGATCTTCTGGGTGCTTCAAGTCCCACAACGGTCTGCGGCTCGAAACTCTGGGGATCGAAGCGAAGTTATATTCGGGGGGCGGCGAACTTACAGACCACTCCAGAGTCCAGGCATCCCAGGGATCGTTTCCGGCTTTTGTTCCCTTGAAGTAAGAAATGACCAGGTTCAAGACAAACACCAGGGTGGCGATTCCCTGGATAAGCGCACCGATGGTCACGAGAAAGTTCAGCGTGTCCCAGCCGCGCCCAGGCTCATAGGTGTAAATGCGCCGCGGCATCCCGAGCAAGCCGGGAATGTGCATGAGATCAAAAGTGAGATGAAATCCAATTACAAACAGCCAGAAGTGGAGCTTGCCCAGGCCTTCACTCAGCATCCTGCCGGTAATTTTTGGAAACCAGTAATAAAATGCGCCGAAGAGAGCAAACAAAATTCCGCCTACGATCACATAATGAAAGTGCGCGACGACGAAGTAGGAGCCGCTGAGCTGCCAATCGAAGGGCGACGAAGCCATCATGATGCCGGTGAGGCCGGCAATCAAAAACTGGAAGAGGAATCCAATGCAGAAGAGCATTGGCGTCTTGAACTGAATCTTGCCTCCCCACATGGTGCCCAGCCAGTTGAAAATTTTGATTCCGGTCGGCACGCCCACCGCCATTGTCGTTATCGTGAAAAAGCTGTTGGCGTAGGAACTCATTCCGATGGTGAACATGTGGTGGGCCCAAACACTCATGCTCACAAAAGCGATGCAAACGGTGGCGCCCACCATTACCGGGTATCCGAAAATCGGCTTGCGTGAAAAGACCGGAATAATTTCGGAGGCGAATGCAAAGCATGGAATGATCAGGACGTAGACCTCGGGATGTCCGAATATCCAAAAGAAGTGCATCCACAGCGTGGCGGAACCTCCCGCTTGCGTGTCGAAAAAATGACCGCCAAGATAGCGATCCACAAGCAGCATGATTTGAGCTGCGGATAGAGGCGAAATCGCGAGCAAAACCATTCCAGACATTACCAAGTTCATCCATGCGAATAGCGGCATACGGCTCAGCGTCATGCCTGGGCACCGCATGGAAACAATCGTGGCGATGATGTTGATGGCCGTGGCGATGCTGCCGAACCCTGAGGCCAGCAGAGCGATCGTCCAGTAATCTGAGCTGTGGCCCGGCGAAAACGCACGCGAAGTCAACGGGGCGTACGCCCACCAGCCCACGTCCGGCGCGTTACCGGCACCGTAGAGTCCGTTCCCACCCAGCAAACTAAAGTAGAGCAGCAATCCGCCAAAGGCTGTCAGCCAGAAGCTGAAGGCATTCAGGCGGGGAAACGCCATGTCTCGCGCGCCAATCATCAATGGCACGAGGTAGTTGGCAAAGCCGAACAGGATCGGCATGGCCACGAAGAAAATCATGGTCGTGCCATGCATGGTGAACATGCGATTGAATACCTGCGGGGAAACAAAATCGTTGTGCGGGTGCATCAGCTGGATGCGTATGATGGTTGCCTCGATACCGCCGATGACGAGAAAGAACAGCGCGTAGAGAATGTACAGAACCCCCAGTCGCTTGTGATCGACCGTGGTCACCCACTCATGCAACGCTTCAACCCATGATCGGCCCGCGACTTCTGCGGTTTGAATGGCTATGGCATCCGACGACATTTGCTGATTTCGCTCTCTTTCTCTACTGCAAAGTTTCGAGATATCGCACGAGCGCATCCAGTTCTGCGTCGCTCAATTTCATTGCCGGCATGAGCGATCCCGGCTTGATGGAATCCGGGTTTTGAATCCACAGCCGAAGATTTTGCGAGTTGTTCTCCGCTGCGCCTGACGCGATCGTGCGGCGACTCATCAGGTGGGTCAGGTCCGGGCCAAAACGCCCGGCGCCGTTTGTGCCGTTGATTACATGGCAATTCACGCACGCAGTTCTCTCGAAGACCCGTCTTCCCGTCACTTCTTTCGCATCCTCATTCGCCTGCTGTTGTTGTCCGTGTACCCACACCTTGAAGTCCTCGGGACTTTCCACGTAAACGCGCAATAGCATCTTCGCGTGCTGCGTGCCGCAGTACTGCGCGCATTGGCCAAGAAACAATCCGGTCTCGTGAGGATCGAGCCACGTTTCGTTCACGCGATTCGGAATCAAATCGGTCTTTCCTGCAAGCTGAGGTATCCAGAAACTGTGATCGGTGTCGGCGGAAAGCAACTTCAAAAAGGTTTGTGTCGGATGAGACTGGTCGCTCACGGGAACATGGAGTTCGTTCGCTGTGACGACGCCCAGGCCGGGATAGCGAAATTCCCACCAAAACTGGTGCCCGATTGCGGTTATTTCCACCGCCTCAGCAGGCTTGGGCGCGTCCTGGATTGCATGAATCACTCTCGCCGTCGCCAGAAAAAGCACAACAACGATCAGAATCGGAATGATGGTCCAGGCGAGTTCAATCTGCGTGCTTCCATACACTTGCGCAGGCTCGCGCTCTGTGTCCGCCGCTCGGCTGCGGAATTTCACGACCGCGTAACTCAGTAAACTGAAAACCACAAGAAAAATCAGTCCGGTGACGCCGAGGACGAAGAGCGAGAGATGACGGATCGAATCCGCCGGCGTGGACTTTGAATCGAAAATGCTGGTAACCGAGTTGGCTTGCGGAGTTGCGGCGCACAACCCTGCGGAGAGGAGCACGCCCGCGAGGAGAAGAACAACGCCGGTAGCTCGGCTGATGATCGCCGGCCAATCTGCCTTTTGCATCGTCTCGACGATCCTCATCAAGCATCCCCACGAAGAACTTCAGGTGAACGAGCGGTTGATGACCAGCAATCGCAGTTGAAGACCAAGATCGCTTGCACACCCTGAACCATGCAATGCGGTCTCCAGGTGATTGCGACAGAGCGCCAATCAAGAAACTGCGTTGATTGAGCGTCTTACGGATAACGAGAACAAACAGTGGGGAATCGCTGCCGGCGCCGTTGCGTCTCTTGATTGACATAATCGTCGAGGGTTTGTCGCGGCTAGCCTGACAAAGTTGACGACGCCCAGGTGTCAACATCCGCAGACAAAACTGTCAAAGCCTTGCCATTCATTTATCCATGGCGATGCGCACTCGGGCTCTCTGGCGCTAGCCAAGCATCTGTCAAAAGGGTATTTAAACGGGATTGGAAGCATTCGATTTATTGGAAATAGCGGTGCTTTGTTGTTTGCAGCTCATGTAAGACATCGGCGAAGCAATCAAGGAGTGGATACGTTCGGAGCACCTATAAATTCGGGGATAATCACGGCCCTGGCGGCTATCGCTGGTTCGCTCGTCGGTGCATTGGGCTCGGCCGTCGGGACATGGATCACAGCGAGGCATCAGGACCGGCGCGACTTGCTGGGAAAGCAGATTGCGCGACGCGAGGTGTTATATTCCGATTTCATTGGCGAAAGCGCGCGCTTGCTGGTCGACGCCATGCAGTACAACGTCAGTGATCTTCAAAAACTGGTGCCAGTTTACGCGCTGCTGAGCCGCATTAGGCTCAGTTCTTCGGAGCCCGTTCTGCAAACAGCAGAAAACGTAATAAAGACTATCGTGAATACCTACCCGCAGCCCAACCTGACGGCTGACCAGATTGAGTCTCAGGCCATAAGTGGCCAAGATCCGTTGAGGCAGTTCAGTGACAGCTGTCGCACCGAGCTGGAGTTGTTGCAACGACAACTGTAGATTACAAGGATGTCATTCCTGCAGACCCTTTCAGTCTGTTTCGTTGTTAAGTCCACTTCAGTGATTCAAACACTTTGATCTTTTGTCCGACAGACAGCGTGGTTTAAGTCCACCGAGATTCATTCCGGGCGTATCAACTAATCGGCGTTTAAGGCTGGATAGGCGCATATTGACGCATGCTGGCCCTTGCCTCGGCGGAAGCCTTCGGAATTCTTGGAGCTGAACTCCGACCTGCCGCAAACGCATGTGAAGAGTACAGCGCGATCGGCCAGACCAGATTGGCCCCAATCGCACTGAGAACGAACGCCACATTCGTAATGTTAAAGAGCGCAAACAGGAGAAGCGCATATGGAAAAAAACAGCGGCGCACGATGAACTCAATATGCCGGGCGACGTACAAAAATGGATTCGATGGCCGGCTCTCTGCGTGGGCCTGCCAGATTTTTAATAGCTGCTCGGGACGATTGGCGGCGAGGCGATGTCGTTCCCATCCTATGGCGAGGAAGCTCGCGATCGCACCAAACAGCAGCAGGGCGCCCCACACTAGGTACATCCGGGATCCTGAACTCCTCCACAATCCCACGGTCATGCCGACAAAAAGAAACAGGTAGAACAGGTAGTCGCATACGGTTTCCAGCCAGCAACCGAAAGCTGATTCTTGCGACTTTAAGCGAGCGACTTCGCCGTCTGACCCGTCCAGAATGCTCGCGGTTAGACACAAAAAGGCGCCGGCTAACGTGTTCCAGTAGGCGCCAAGAGCGAAGCACGCAGCGGAAGCAATCCCGACTCCAAGAGTGAAGAGTGTGACCATATTGGCGGTGATGGGGAACTTGATTAGCTGTCGGCTGATCGGTATGGAGATGCGCCGGTTAAGCCGCGCATAGATTCCGTCTGTGGGTTTGACAAGCCAGCGATCCAGTTTTCCTTCGGCGGAGCGAAGATCTTCTTCGGTGTCCACGCGTTGCCACAAGTCTTCCGCGACCGAAATGCGAATGACCAGCGGGCGTCCGTCTGCGGGAATTAGTAATTGCTGCAGTGTGGCAGTCAGTGCCTCGGAATGCTTCGCGAGACCATTGCAGGTTGCAGCGGTCAACGCATAAATGCCGACATCTTCACCGTCGCTGTCAAGAACCACATCGATACCTTCGGCGTTCGACTCCCTGGCCTTTTGGATCAACGAGAAATGATACGATGTTCTTCCGTCGACGAGGATCACGCGTTCATCGCACGCATGCGCCGCAATCATCCGCAGCCGTTGCGAGAGCGTAAGATCCGCACGCACTTCGATCCATTCGACGGATCCCGGAAGACGCCCAATGGAAGACAGCTCGGACTGGACCCGCCGCCTGAGAATCGGATCAACCACAACTAGGACCCGTGAGGCTCCTAGCTTGCGCGCCGCCAAAATATTTCGAAGCAGAATGGGTAATGAACCGACGCGAGCGAGTCCGGCCCTTAATTGTGCGCTGCCCGCGGTTCGGTCGCTGAGAAGAATCGCGACGGTGAAGTCACGCCCCAACGCGACGCCCAAAGGATGATCGGTTTCTTCCTGCACATTTTCTTCCGGCGCGTTCGGCGCGGTCCCTCGCCCTTCGGCATTTCCGGAGCTGCTCGACTTAGTCAAAATGAAAAGACAGGTTCCGCCGACGGCGGTCCAGAAGAACGCTCGCATGCGCCTGGCTAGTCCCAACGTCAATCCAATGGGGGTGCTCAGACCGAACATCTTGGCGATCAGTATGTTTCCACCCTCGAAGGTCCCGAAGTTTCCGGGATTGATGCTGCCCACCAGATTTACAAGTTTGGTCATCGCTTCGATGGCCAGGGCGCTCAAGAAACCAAACTTCACTCCCATGAGACGGAGAATCAAACAAACCTCCATCACGGCCATGAAATGAGACGCCAGAGTCAAAAAAAAGCTTTTCCAAAATGCTCCAGTGGAATTATGGTGAAAATCCAAAAGTGCATTCTCAACGGCCTGAATGAGAACGTATTCTGCTTCTATCCATTTCTTGAGAAATGGCACCTTCGCAAAAAACCGCGCGCTTTGCGAAATGACCTGCCAGCGCTTCCGCACAGCCAGCAGGGTCAATAGCAAGAAAGTGCTCAGGATTAGGGCAAATAGACTCACATACAAGCGGAGTGTATGAGTATGCGAAAGCACCGGCAGAGCTCCCACAAACCCGCCGACGAGGACGATGATACCGGTTGCGAAGTAGAGTCCCCGATCGAGAGTCACAGACGCGAGACCATTGGCTTTTGGTATGTCAGGGCTCAGATGCGCGACTCGGACGGAATCGCCAAATGTCTGGCCAACGATACCGAGTTGTCCAGCAGCCTCCGCTCCAAGCCTTAGTCCCAGGAGTCGAGAAAAAGAAACCTTATGTTTGTGGCCATCGAGGGTCAGGTGCCAAGCCCAAGTCTTAAAAACATGCGAAACTCCTGCAGCCGCCAGCACCCAGATAAAACCCCAACCGAGTTTGACCACGTTCTCCCAAAGCCTGTCAGGGCCAGTTTGCCAAATGAGGTAGCCGAACAACACCGCGCCCAAGAAACCTGCGAGAATTCTTAGCGGTAGACGCGCTGACCGCGAGATCTTAAGCATGAACCAGACTCTCCGCTTGCTGCCCGGTGAACTCCCGGTCGAAGATTCTTTCAACGTGCTCGAGAGCCTGAGGGCTGTCGACGTCTTGCCAATGCCCTCCGCCAATATCGAAGGCACGAAGTTTCCCTTGTTGCGCCAGCATGCGCATGCCGTCTGACAACGAGCAGTCTCCGTTTTTCTTCACCGTTTCAAGGCAGGTGAAGAGCGCCGAGCTGCACAAGAACATTCCGGTATCGAGAGCGTTGTAGCGGGAAAGCTGTTTGCCGATCTCGACCACGTAATTTCCTTCGCAGCGGACTTTGGTTGCATCGTCGAGGTCAAAAATGCGATCACACTTCGAATCGACCGCGAGGATGACCTCATCCTCCCCGAGTGGCTGGCGCATCAACGCTTTGGCCGTTGCCGGCTCAAAAATGTGGTCCGACATCAGCAACAGGAATGGCTGGTTGAACTCTGCCTTTGCGGCCAGGGCAGAGACTCCATTCGCCTTGTGGTATTCCGGATTCTCGATCAACGTCACCGAAGCGCCGTCTATCGATCGGTCGCTCAGCCATCGGCGAATTAAGTCGGCACGATACCCGGCAACAATTACAAATCTTTCGATTCCCGCTTCATGAGCGGACGTCATGACGTGCTCGAGAAGCGGCGCCCCGCAAACCCGCACAAGAGGCTTGGGAACATCGGCCGCGAGCGAAGCAATTCGGCTCCCGTTGCCCGCCGCAAGAATCAGACACTGAGTAACGGCACTCATGGTCTTGCCGACGCTTTCGCAGACATGACCGAGTTGCCCGATGAGGTCGACATCTTCGGTGCGTAATCGAAATACTGGATGCTTACGTCCGTGGTTCCGAACAGACGAGCTTCCGTTACGCTTTGCGTCGAGAGTGGAAACCAGACAGGACCACACTTCTGATAGACCTGCACGAAGTAGATACTTTTCGTCCAAAACGAAGGTTTCTTGGCAGGTTTGCCTTCGGCGCGGACGAGCGCGTAATCCTCGGCGTCCACCCAGATACGGCCCTCGAACAAGTAGGGTTCATTCCGTTTGGGACGAATCTCCAAGAGAAAGGCCGTACGGCCGGCAACCAGTTCCGTACCGACCAGAGCAAAATCGTAATTTTTGGGGATAAGTTTTGCACTGGCGCGCATCTCGGGCCGCGACGTTTCCGACTCCGATTCGAGCATTTTGTGCAAGACGTGCTTGTGTGCCGCTTTCCATCCCTCCTCAGAAACAACCTCGAAATGCTTTGTGCCGTCCTTGTCGCCTTGCACCTGCACGAGCATTTCAGCGCGTTTGTGAAATTTCTGGCTCTCGAGGACGTACCGGCGCATCCCCGCGTAGCCCTCGATGGAACTCTGCCGTGACAAATCGTGAGCCGTCATGCGGGTCACAATTTCCTCGGCCGTCGAGTTCGGCGTCGAATCCTGTGCCGCAACAGGAAGTGCCGACATCAAGAGGAAAGCAGAGAGTAGTAAGTGGGTTTTCATTTTTAAAACTCCATAACAAATTTGCCGCGGTATTCGCGCCAGCTCGTGTTGAAGAACTGCCCGAACCTGGCACTCGCAAGGTTGTTCTGCACATCCCGCGGGTCGAAGTGGTTGAAGAGATTGAAGACCCCCATCCCTACGCGAGCGTGTAGATGCTTTTCGCCAAGGTGCAACGTAAGGGGGCGCGTGATCTGGAGATCGAAAGACGAAAAGCGGGGGAAACGAGCGACGTTCCGCGGTCCAACGTATTCGCGGAACTCGTTTTCCACGGAATAGGGAAATCCGGTATGAATCTCGTAAACCGGGACCAGCGTCAGTTTCCACCGCGCCGCTAAAGTGCCCCAGAACAGGAAACGATTGGGCGCGTCAAACGAGAGTCGACCGCGTGCGTTCGGTTGGATCACCGGTTGCGCGAGATTGCCAAAAAACTGATTGAAATCGTTCAGGTCGCCAAAGGCCCTGGACCGAACATACGACGCGTTCAACACGTGGCGCGCTACCTGATAGCGAGCCGCCACCTGGAATTCGCGGTAGGAGTCGCTGCCACGATTGGAAAGTTCGAGGACTCCCGTTGTCCCTGAGGAGATCGGCGAAACAACAAAGTCTCTGGTCGTGTTGCGTTGTTCATATGCGAGCCGCAGCGACAGGCCTGCGAGAAGTTGGCGGTCGAGTTCGAGATTCCAAGATCTGCTGCGCGGGTTTTCGAGGTCGCCCTTGATCGTGTTTCGGTAGAAAACGGACTCCACTTGGCCGAGAACGGTAACGGTGCGATTGGGAAGATCGGGGAAAACAGGGACCATGAGCGGAACACGGTCGTAGAAGAGACCCACACCGCCCTTCAACAATGTCTTGCCATCGCCGGTGACTGCAAGGAGAAATCCGGCACGAGGAGCAGCGTGAGTGGAACTTGTGATCGTGTCTGAATCGAAACGGATACCGAGGTTCAGAGTAAAACGTGGGTTGATTGTCCACTGGTCGCTCGCGAACCAGGAGGTTTCGTTTTGATTTACTTGGAACAACGACGGAGAGGTGAACGAGATCCGTTCGATTGGCATGCCGGAGACGCCGTCGATTTCCACGGGCAGGAAGGACTGGCGCCCGTCGTAGGAGGAGTGCTCGTAACTCATCCCAACGGTGAACTCGTGTGAGCCGGCGAATCGCTTGGGGGCAAACTGATAGCTTTCCTGGAAGCTGCTGCGGGAAGTTCGCCGCGCCTGACGGTTGAAAAAGCCGCCTTCGGTTGTTTCGAGCAGCAGACGATACGGATCGTCACTTTGAGCAGTAATGTCGGCGTCAAATCGTTTGTAGCTGACCTGCGAAATTAACAGGCCCTTGTCCCCGACTATGTAGCGGTGCTGCACGTAGACTTGAAAACCTCGCTGATGAAAATCGGGTGTTGAAGGCTGGGGCGTGAAGGTGTTCAAACCGAGGAAATCCAGCTTCTGCGGATACAGTGCAAATGACGCAGTAGCTGTTTGCTTCGGCGTGATGTTGAAGTCGAATTGTGTGTAAGAGTCAAAACTCTCTAATTTCGTATCCCGCTGCAAGGGCGGAAGGCTGTTCACCGGTGTGCGTATATAGCGGTACTCGAAGGACTGCGTAATCGCGATGCGGCCCTTTATAAGCGGTCCGGTAAATGTCATCCGCGGCGTGGCGGCGCCGAGGCCGGCGATAGTTCCGTCTCGATCGCGTAAACGGGGAACGATGTTCTGGATGGAAAAGTGAAATTTGTCGTAGTCGCTTGTCTTTGTAGCGACGGTCGCAACAGCGCCTGTGAACTTCCCATACTGAGGGTCGTAGGGATTCGAAATGACTTGTACGGACGACACCACATCGATGGGGAGATTAATGGCCATGCCGCCGGTCACAGGGTCTGTGACGTTGGCGCTGTTTACCAGCGCGCCGATCTGCGTATTGCGGGTGCCCTTGAGATTGATGCGGCCATCGGGCCCTCGCAAAACTCCGGGAACAAGCGGAAGGGAACTCTCAAACCGTTCGTTCACGTTGGGAGCATCACGTAGCGTCTTTTCAGAAATGGTTTCAGAAGGAGCGGGGTCTTTTGTCTCAGGCGCAGTTGCAGTTACGGTGACGGAGCTCTTCACATCGGCAGGCTTCAATTGCAACTCTGCTCGAACAATCTTGCCGGCCTCGACGCTTATTGTGCGCGCGGCCTCCAGACCTGGAAGAAAAGCTTCTATTCGATAAATTCCGGAAGCGACTGCCGCGAATGTGTAGTTGCCGTTCTCATCCGTTTCAGTTTCAAGAACCACAGGACCGGATAGCCTGACTGTCGCGCCCGCCGCGAAGGAGTGCCTGGAAGAAACTGCGACAAAGACAGTCCCTTCCACGCGGCCCGTAGCCGCAGTAGTCTGCCCCAAGACTCCATGCGAAGTCAGGCTGCATGCCACTACTAAAGCGATGAAGACCCTTCTCATCGGCAACATCATTTACGACTTCGTCCAACGCAAACATTTCTGCATTCGCTTTAACGAAGCATGCGTCCTTCCAATGGACGGTCCACAAGTGCCTGCTCCGGATGCTGATTCTTATCAGCGGCTTGAGAAGCGTTCGCACAGACAGGTGTGGACTGATCGAACCGGGGCTCGGAATTTCCGCGGCAAGGCGTCGACGGTTTGGGCGAGTTGTTGACATCTTGCGCTGCCGTTAACCATCTTTTAGTTGTTGAAGGCACGGAGTTGCCGAAAGCGCGGAATTCACGGAACGTATTCACGGAGCAATCGACGCGTACAGGTTCAAGACGGAAGGCGATGTTGAACAAATGGCGGTCTGCGTGCACGTTCTGAAAGTAGGAGGATGGAGAAATGTGTGCTTCTTGCCGCTGCGAGGGTCGACGCCGAAGACTGAGCGGCACGATTCATGAACGCATATGAACGTCATGCAGGAGATTGAAAGCGGCAATTTCACAGTCCCACGCTGGAATCTTTTTCCGCCCAATTTTGTCAGGGTTGTGAGTTGGAACATTGACCGCGGCGCGAAGCTGCACAAGGTAATCGAGTTCCTCGCCGGCGAAAAAGCGGACATCATTTTGTTGCAAGAGGCGGACTTGAACACGCGGCGGACTCATCACATCAACGTCGCGAGGGAAATCGCGCAGAAGCTGGCGATAAACTATGTTTTCGGTCGCGAGTTTCAGGAACTGACACAGGGATCAAAGACATCACCTGCGTACCACGGCCAAGCAACGCTTTCGCGCTGGCCTCTATCAAATTCCCGCATTATCCGGTTCCAGAAACAATCGCATTTCTGGCACCCGCACTGGTTTCTTCCCGAAGTCCCGCCGTTTCAGGAGAGGCTCGGAGGCCGTCTGGCACTGATCAGTGACGCCAATATTGCAGGCAAGACAATCGTTACCTACAACCTCCATTTGGAGAGTAGAGGGGATGATCAATTGCGTTTCGCTCAGTTAGCGGAAGCTTTGGAGGATAGTAACCGACATACCTCGAATACAGCTGTCCTGCTTACGGGCGACTTCAATATGGATGTATCCCAGGGACCTGCAGCCGGTGCAGTCACCCGCGCTCAGTTTCAAGACGCATTCGCGAACCATCACGAGCCAACGACACCCGGGTCTTTTTTCGAACACGGACGGATCATTGATTGGATATTTACGCGTGGTCGTGTTCGCAGCATCAAACCTATTGTTCACCGTTCGGTTTCGGCTTCCGACCATTATCCGCTATCTATCAATGTGGCTTTTGTCTAGCGCCATCGAGATCGTCGTCCGTTCGCCGTGCTTCCGCATCACGCCAAACTTCTTTTGGACTATGGCCCTAATGTCCGAGCCCTCTTTGTAAAATGTGTTGCAACATTCAGCGCAAGCTGCTCGCAAGTCGGTCGCAGTATCTCGTTGATAGGAAGACGCGTGAGGAGAAGAACCTAATAGCGCTTATGAGACGAGTATCTAGGTCACAAAGTCGACGTTACCGTCAAATCTCCGCCATGAATGGCGAGCCATGCCATTCTCGCCGTAATTGCTGAGTGGCCTGAGTTTCCACTTTTCGTTGAAAACAAGACGCATAGCTGATTGTTTGGCGAAGCCCCGCCTTGGACTCACACTTGCTTTTGAGAGCAAGAGAGAAACGGAGATCGCCAATGACCTACGCATCGAGATCTGCAAGTTTCGTTGGGCGCACCAATCCAGCGGGAATCAGCAAGCCCTTGCCCGTTTTCAGAACAAGAAAAAGGCACGGGCGGTCGACCTCCTGCGAGTCGCCTAGCTACGAAGCTCACAACGTCGTCGAAACTCGAGCGGAAGTCATAGGGGCGGAAGCTTTCGAAGAGATGTTCGTGGCGTCGCGCCAGAAATTCGTAGCTGCGGCCCATGCCATCCTTCGCAATAGAGAAGACGCCGAAGACGCAGTCCAAAATGCCTTTCTTTCCGCGTATCTCCACTTGGGGAGTTTCGAGGGCCGATCCGCCCTCAGGACCTGGTTCACGCGCGTCGTCTTGAACGCTGCTTTGATGATCCGACGCAAACGTAAACCATCCACGATCCAGCCGCTCCCCGAAAATACCAGCTCAAGTGAAGTCAACTGGGCGGAAAATATTCCGGCCTCGGGACCTGATCCGGAGATGGTTCACGCGGAACTGGAGACTTTTGAGTGCATCAACGGGATTCTCGCGAAAATGAAACCGACGCTTCGACAGGCCTTCACGATGACTCATTACGACGAGTTCTCGGGCCCAGAAGCTTCCGCCATGCTCGGTGTTTCAGCCGGGACGTTCAAGGCCAGGCTCTTTCGGGCAAGACGACAGATCTCGGATCAAACGGAACGGACTCTTGTGGCTCCCATCAATAGACGACCCTTTCGGCGTCCGAATTCTTGAAATGCAAATGACTCCAGAGTCGGCGGAGACTTGAATTCATGATCACTCTGAAAGCGAGCCAAAAGATCTTCACTTATGCCGAGGTCGCCAACCTTACGGGAATTTGTGCCGAACACCTCCAAAATTTGGCGAAGCGTCATCGGTTAGGTTTTTTCGCCAGTGCCGCCGAGAGCCTTGGAAATCAAGCTGAACATTGGTTGTTCACGCCATGGGACTTGATTGTTCTAACGACGCTGTTCCCACGCTGCGCCCACTAAAATCGCAAGCTCACTGCTTCATTGGAGGAAGTTTTGCGGCCCGCGCCGATAAGGCTGGTGATTTCCGCTGACTTTAGCTTTTCACCTTGTGTCGCGACCTTAGGAAGCTCCGCCAGAGACCAAGCTCTTTGATCCAGCTGATTTCATAGACGAGCTCGTACTCCTCGCGCGTGTGCTCTTGTTCATTCCACACAACTCGACGTTGTGTCTCCCAGTGCACCTCGACTCCTGCGGGAAAGCCCGAGATTGGGAGGATTGCGGCACTGCTTGCGACTGCGAACATCGGTTCAACCTGCTCTTTCTAAAAACTTCACATTCATTCGAACCTTGACAGAGTGCTTCCTAGCAATCGCAATTCCAGACATAGCCTTCGGAATGGGGCACAAACGAAATCGGCATTACCGCAACTGCCAAGAAGAGTTGCAGGCACTCAGTAAGGAATGATCCGAGCCGATTCGCGCGTGTCGGTGTCAATCGGGTGGCGAAAGTGCTAAACGGTTGGCAGAACTAACGTCGCTACCCAAGGACCAAGGCCCTTCGCCCTTGTAAGCGTCTGTTTCCTATGCCTGTTGCGGTCATAGCGTTGCAATTCAGTTGGCAAACCGGTTGCACCAACACTGACCGACGGCGACAAGAACTTTGCGACCGAATCGCGTCATAGAGCTCGCTAATTCGATACCCAAAAGAGAGGGACACTTTGAAAAGAATCACAATTTCTGCGCTCCTGCTTGTTGGACTGTGCGTGGTCGGAAGCTCAACGGCAATTCCTCAAGATACATCTTCGCAAGCGTCCGCCGCCGGCAACACCGCGATCACCGATCAACAGTTGGCGCTGCTACGCAGGGACATACGCTCGATGAAGAAGCAACTGATTGCCGCGAATTTGACACTGACGGACAGCGAAGCGACAAAATTCTGGCAAGTGTACGAACAATACTCGGCGGAAACTGGAAAGATCAACGACACGAGAACGGCGATTATCAAAGAATATTCGGACGAATACGAAACCCTGACCGATGACCAGGCCGACAATCTCATTCGCCGCTGGCTGGACGCGGACATCCAACAAACAAAACTTCGTCAGCGCTATGTGCCGATCTTTCGAGGAGTCTTGCCCGGAAAGAAAGCTGCGACATTCTTTCAACTCGACCGCCGCATCAGCACCATGATCGATGTACAGCTCACGTCGCAACTTCCTCTGGCCCAAAGTCAGTAATGAATTGTTTTCCTTGACACGCGCTGTTTGCGCGATTTAAGAAGGAAACCGCCCGATGACTTCTACGCGTAAATCTTTGATAGGCAAAGGGCCCAAGCGACTCAGTCATGCATATAGCGCAGCGTTCGCAGACTTCTTGCTGCTGAAGGAGCAAATATAATGTCCAGTTCGCCTGTACCGGCTAAATCCGCCACCCCCGTGACCAAACCGCTGCCCGCTGACAGCGAAGCTACCGCGGCCTCTCACAGTAGCGCCGGATGGAAGAAGTTCGTAACTCCTCTCCTTGTTGTGGCGCTCGCCTTGGCGGTCTTGATCACCATCACTCGCAACTGGAATGCCTGGGAGGGCGGCAAAGTCGAACAGATGACTGATGACGCTTACGTCCGCGGCGACCTTACACCGTTGAGCACCAAGGTGACCGGTATCGTGCGTACGGTGCATGTGACCGACTATCAGCGAGTGCACAAAGGTGACCTCATTGTCGAATTGCAGGACGACGACTACCGCGCGCAAGTTGACCAAGCCACCGCGGCCGTTGAAGCTGCCCGTGCCGCCATCGAAAACAATCGTCGCCAGCGCGAGTTGCAAGACTCCAAGATCGCCAAAGCGCTTGCCGGCATTGATCAAGCCAAAGCGCAAATCACTGCAGCCGAAGCCGGCAAGGAAGCGGTGCAGGCCCAACTCGTTCGTGCCCGTGCCGAACGCAAGCGCCAGGAGGGTCTGTATCAGACTCATTCAGCGACGCAGCAAACCCTTGAAGCCGCTGTAGCCAACGACGACCAATTCTCAGCACAGCTTGGCAGCCGCGACGCCGATCTCACCCAGGCTCAAACAGCGCTGCGTAGCAGTGAACTCAGTGCCGAAGCCGAGCGCCGATCCAAAGTGGTCCTAGAGTCGCAGGATAGACAACTTCTGGCCGATCTGCATGCGAAGCAGGCCAGCCTAGCGGCAACCGCCGTGAATCTCGGCTACACGAAAATTTACGCGCCCGGTGAAGGTACCGTGGGTGAACGACAAGTTCGCCCTGGACAGCTTGTTTCTCCCGGCACCCAGGTAATCGCGTTCATTGATGTCACCAAGTGGGTGCTGGCCAACTATCGCGAAACTCAGCTGACCAACGTGAAGATCGGTGACCCTGCCGAAGTGCGTATTGATCAATATCCCGGCCAGGTGCTCCATGGGAAGGTGCTGGAGATCGCTCCAGCCAGTGGCTCACAATTTTCCCTACTGCCCCCCGACAACGCCACCGGCAATTTCACAAAAGTTGTACAGCGCATCCCGGTCAAGATTGCGCTGGACGACCCCGCCTTTGCCGCCAAACTACGTCCCGGACTCTCAGTGATTGCGACCGTCCGGACGAGACAGTAGCCGGAAATTCATGGCAGCCTCGAGCATCGCGGTTCGCCCGTCTCCGATAGATATCGCACGCGCCGCCGCCGCCGCGATGCCTGCGGAGGTTTCGACCAAGCCCCTGCTGGGGATTCTCGGCGTAGTCACCGGCGCGGGAGTTGTCACCCTGACCAGCCGCATGATCTCCCTCGGCATGCCCGATTTCAGGGGCCTTCGCGGATTTGGATACGACGAGAGCGCGTGGCTTGGTAGTGCCTTCGATGCCGGCCTGATGTTTATCGGCCCGTTCACCGTATATCTCGGCGGTCTGCTGGGTCCGCGGCGTATCTTGCTCACAGCCGCCGCCGTCTTCACTTTGCTGTTTATTTTTCTGCCCTTCGCGCACAGTTACAGCCTGGTCATCGCTTTGCTCTTTGTGGGCGGCCTGACCTCCGGCACGTTCTATCCACTCACTCTCACCTTCGCGCTTCGCAACATTCCTCTTCGATATCTCCCTTTCACACTCGCCTTATACGCAACCTTCGTGGACGGAGCGGTCAACATCGCGCCTTCCCTCTACGGATGGTATCGAGAACATCTTTCTTCCAATTGGATGTTCTGGAATTCCGCGCTCATCACCCCACTGATGATGATCTTTATCTTTTACGGGATACCTGCAACCAATGCTCCTAAGAAATCGGGGAAAGCTCCGAGCTTCTCTGGATTTTTGTACGCCAGCGCCGGCCTTGCTATGTTGCTGGTCGCCTGCGAACAAGGCGAAAGACTGGACTGGTGGCGCTCCGGACTATTCAACGCATTGGTTGCCGGCGCCACATTCTTCCTGTTGTGTGCGCTGGTTCGAAGGTTACTAAGCCCCAATCCGCTGGTGGCATTGCCTTATCTGCTGCAGTGGAACACCATTCTGCTGGGAGCCTTGCTCTTCTGGTTCCGCTTCACTCTTTGCACTACCATCATTCTGGTCCCACAGGCGCTGGCTATCCGCGGGTTCGAACCCGAACAGATTGGGCCGGCGCTCATTTGGAGCGCTATCCCACTCATCCCACTTGCGTTCACAGCTGCGCTTCTGCTGTTGCGCAAATTTGATCCTCGTCTCCTCTTCGCCACTGGTCTTGCCTGTACGGCCTTTGCGGCCTGGTTGAATTCTCAATACAGCAGCACGTGGGCGGCCGAGAACTTCTACCGCACCGAGTTACTAACCGGTGTCGGACAGGCCTTTGCCTTCATCGGACTTGTCGGCTGCATTGTGCTGCAGGCCATCTTCGCCGGCGCTTTGGCCAAACCTGAGTGGGTCCTTAGTTTTTCCGCTTTCTTTCACACTATCCGTATCTTCGGCGGCACCGTAGGCGCAATCTACATGGGTCATTTCGTGGCGCAACGCGAAAAGTTGCATTCAAACTTGCTGGGATTACACGTCAGCAGCGAAGATTGGCTAACAAATCAGAACATTCATGGGATGACCGCAGGTATCTACGCCAAGTCGTCCGGGTTGGTAACTGCCGGTGCCCGCGCAGTCGACTTGATTGCGGCCCGCATTCGTCTTCAGGCGTACAGCCTCAGCATTATCGATGGATTCCTGCTGATCGCTTGGAGCTGCGTGTGCGCTCTGATTCTTGTCGCTCTGTTGCGCAAGTCACCGTTGAACTACGGTGACCTCAGCTCTGTCCAGCAAACTTTGGTCCTCGAAAAGGAGTCGAAATAATGAAAGGAAAAACAATTTTTCTGCTTATCACGGCAGCGTTGGCTTGCTCGCTCACCTCCGCCGACGAAAAAAAAGACAGCGGGCCTTCACGCCGCATTACCCTTCAGGAAGCCGTTCAGTTGGCCCTCAAGCACAACCACAATGTCCGCATTGCAGGCTACGCGGTCGATGAGAAACAACATGCGAAGGAGGCCGCAAAAGGTTCCTATTTCCCATCGATACGCAATGACAGCAGTTTTCTGCGTGTCACGGACACGCAGTTGATTCAGATTGCCCCCGGCACCCTGGGTACGGTGGCGGGAACGCCGATTCCTGCTGCGAACAGCGTCATTAACCAAGGGGGCCGCAACCTGACGACGAGTGGAACGCAGATAACGCAGCCACTAACCTCGCTCCTGAAGATCAAGCGGGCAAACGATATCGCGCAAGCCGAAGTAAAAGCTTCACGCGAGAAGGCGCAACTCACTGGAAATGACGTGGCGCTTGCTGTACACCAGGTTTATTACCAAGTGTTGATTGCTCAAGCGCACCGCAGTGCCACAGAGGCAAGGATTAAAGCTTCGCAGGACCTCGAAAGCGAGCGCATCGAGCAGGTGAAGTTTGGGAGTTCACTCCAACAGGAATCGATCGAGAGCCGCGCGCAACTATTGCAAGCGAAGCAAGAACTCCTGACGACGGATCTTCAGTTGGCGGATCTCAAGTTGAAACTGGATGATCTGATGGGCTTGCCTCTGACGACGGCCCTGGATCTTGATCCTGTCTCTGCAGAGTCTCACGAGACTTGCCCGCTCGAGGAATGCGTTACGACTGCCACGGCCTCGCATCCGGAAATCCTGGAGGCTCGTGCCGAAGTCGAGAAAGCGGAAGCTGCAGTCCGTTTGGCCAAGACAGATATCTGGGTCCCGGATGTTGAGGCGTTCGGCCGGTACAGCTACGCAAATAATGTTCCATTCCTGGCACGCAATTTCGGCACCTTTGGCGTTCACCTCGGGTATGACCTGTTCGATGGAGGGCAAAAGCGATCCGTGAAGCGTGAACGTGAAGCGCAATTGGCTCAAGCGAAGGAGAACGTGGCGAGACTGACGGACGAGGTCGAACTTGCCGTGCACTCTGCCTACAACAAACTCGAAAGAACGCAACAGATGCTGAAGGTGTCGGAAGAGGTGGTGGCTCTGCGCAGCGAGTCGAACCGCATCCTGCAGCAAGAACTCTTGCAAGGGGCCGCACTGAAATCGCAAGCTGCAATGGCGACCGCCCAGGAGTACGACGCCAAGGCACTCCTCCTCCAGTCAGAGCTGAACTATTCGGAGGCGCACGACGAGTTCATTCACGCGATGGGCGGCACTCCCGAATGAAACGCTACGTCCCAGGGTCAGACCCTTTGAGTCGCGGTCGTGGGAATAGCCCAAGCGACCGCAGTGGGCTGACAACACATTTCATCTCGGAGAGTGATTGCGCCTTCGTCCACTTGCGGCTGCGAAGACTAGTGGAGCAAGAGGCGCTTCGAATTTTGAACTCAGTCCTGCGAATGGTCTGCTGGTGGCGCAATACCAAGGCGCTTCATCTTGTAAAACAGCGTGGTGCGTTTCAAGCCAAGTCTTGCAGCTGCCCCTCGCGGACCTCCGAGCTTCCAATTGGCGCGCTGGCAAGCCACAAGAATTTCTCTTCGCACCTTGTCTTCGAGGGTGGGGTTTGAAATCTCGGGTTCCAGTGGCTGATAGCTCTCTAGAGGCGCCGGTTCAAAGACGCCATCATTGGAGAGAATGACGCCACGGGCAATGTAGTTTTGAAGCTCTCGAATGTTGCCGGGCCAATGATGGCGCACTAAGGAGCGCATGGTCTCCTGAGGAATCGATTCGATCGATTTATCCATCGAGGCCGCAAACTGTTGAACGAAATATTCCACGAGTTCGGGGATATCTGGTTTCCTTTCGCGCAGAGGCGGCAGATAAATCGGGAAAACATTCAATCGGTAGTACAAGTCTTCGCGGAATTCACGATCCTGAGCCATTCGCTTCAAGTCTTGGTTGGTCGCCGCAACAACGCGAACATCGACTCGCGTTGTCCGCGTGCTGCCGACTGCCTCAAACTCACGTTCTTGCAAGACGCGGAGCAGTTTGGGCTGAAGTTCCAGCGGCATGTCTCCAATTTCATCGAGGAACAGGGTGCCACGATCCGCCAACGCGAACCGGCCGACATGAGAATTGATAGCGCCCGTAAAGGCTCCGCGTTCGTGTCCGAAGAGCTCGCTTTCGAGGAGACCGGCGGGCATCGCCGCGCAGTTCACCTTCACCAGATTTCGGTTTCGACGGGGGCTGAGCTCGTGAATCGCTCGCGCGATGACTTCCTTTCCGGTGCCAGTCTCTCCGGTTATCAAAACGTTTGTACTTGTGCCTGCGACGGCCTCTACCTGGTTGAGAATGGAGCGCAGGCTGCCGTGGCGTCCTACGATCGTATCTAAGAACGAGGATTGCGTGCGTTCTGACTTGCGCGCCATCCGTTCATCAGCACGATAGGGCGCATTTATCGGTGAGCTTTCTGGGTGCCAGGTAAGCTCCATGATTGATTCTGCTGCTGTGCTCATGCTGTGCTCCTATTTTTAATCGTTGCAACCCCAGCATCTTTAGTGAATTGTGGTCGCCACTTAAACTCGAGCTTCCGCAGTGATCAGCTGTCCAGTGTTCGGTAAGGGGATATCAGAAGACCGGTCTTCCTTGTCTCTTAAGAAAACAAGCCCCTCTTCGCCAAGATGGTGATCGATAACCAGCGCATCACCCTGATGCAGTTGTGCAGTCGCCAGCAGTCTAGCAATTGGGTACACCACGTAACGCTCAATAGCGCGCTTCAGGTGGCGGGCTCCATACCTCTGGTCGGTTCCCTCTTCCAGGAGGTACTCCCGGCCTTCGCTCGTAATTCGAAACAAGAAGGGACGCGTCGTCGAGTCCAGCACCCGCTTCTGTACTTGGCTGAGTTCCATATCCAGAACCTCATCCAGTTCATCGCGCTTCAGGGGATGGAACACCACCACTTTGTCCAAACGATTCATAAACTCCGGCGAGAACTTCCGCCTCGCCGCTTCCAGCGCGGTCCTCTGCACTTTCTCGTGCAATCCCGTTGTCGCCTTGTCCTTCGGCTGAATGAACCCCATACTCCCGTGTATCAGATCGGCGATCTGGCTGCCCCCTAGGTTCGAGGTCAGGAAGATCACGGTCTGTGACAAATCCACCTTCCGGTTATCGCCCAGCGTAAGCGTCGCTTTATCTAGCATTCCTAACAGCAGCTGCCATAGCGCATCGCTTGCTTTCTCAATCTCGTCGAACAGCAGAAAACTCAGTTTTAGGTGCTCGCGGTGGCTTACCGCCAACGCTTCTTGCGTTATAAGTGGGTGCGTTTCGCGGTGCCCCAGATATCCTGGCGGCGAACCAATCAATTTCGCAATTTCGTGGGAGTGCTGGAATTCCGCGCAATCCACTTTGACTACCGCCCGGCTGTCTCCGAACAGAATCTCGGCCGCAGCTTCGACAGCGCGCGTTTTCCCTGAACCGGTAGGTCCCAGAAACAGCAGATTCCCCACAGGGCGTCCGAGAGAATGCAGACCGGCGCAGAACACTTGATAGATATCAACAAGCGCTTGCACGGCCTCGTCTTGCCCGACGATTTTCTCCCGCATGGCCTGCTCAAACTGGCAGGCATTAGCGCTGCGTTTTTTCGCGTCTAAAAACCGGGAGAGCCCCTGATTCGCTCCTTTTCCCAGCTGTGGACCGCGTTCTTTTTTATAGATCGATTGTATTGCCGTCGCCATAATTGCTCCTTCTAGTGCACAAACTCAAACTCAGTGGGACGCATTTGTTGCTCATTTATCCGAATGCTGGTGTGATTCTCTTTCGAGCCGCTCTCTCCTGATCCACTCTCGGATGTAAAGGCCGCAATTCTTCAACTTGATCGAATCCGCTTCCCACTTCTCCAGAAACTTAACCGCCTCGCCATCAACCGACCTCAGATCTGCACAGTCCAAAACAATTCGTTTTCCTTTTCTTTCTGCTGCAATGACTGCCTCCACCTCTGCTACGTTTTCTTCGGTTAGTTGACCGCTGACCTTAAAGACCACTTCACCGTTTACCTTTCTCGTGATCCTGAGCATCTGATTCCTCGTCGCAATCACAACTTGTGTCAACTTAAATGGCAATTAAGGAGCCACTTGTAAGTCGTTGAATAGACGGCTCCGCCATTGCCGAAGCACCGCCGAGATTTCGCCAATTGGCGGACGGCTGAACAAACAACGAGGCTGAGAATCGTCGACTTGGGCGGTTCCTTGGCTTAAGACCAGAGTGATTCTCGCACTCAAGACCGGCACGCCGATGGACTGCTGCCGCCAATCCGCCAATCGATAGTTACATGTGGTCGACTAAAGCCGTTGCCGCGACTTGCGGTTAGCATTCCTGATATACGTCACAAAATCTCCAGCGACCGGAGGTTTTTATTTTCGTTTCATTCGAGTAACGAGGAGCGTGCTAGTGTAGTCGGCTACGACGATGTGGCGCTCGGCGGCCGCCAGATCAGTCGGCATGTAGGCGAGACATGTAGGGCGAAAAGAACCCTTGGGTGCCGCTTTTCGTTGGAAGGCATCAGTGCCTGCAGCAGATCTTCATAGGATCGATCCCCTAGTGGCGCGGTCGCGCCATGCCGATCTCGTCGAGTCGGCGGTCGCGGCCGAAAGCTCCGTTCCGTCGGACAGTGAAATCGTGCTTTCGTGGCGTCGTTGCATCGGCGACTATCATGTCGATTGCAGAAGCAGCGCGACACCACACATCATCACCCCGACCGAACTCGCCCTCTTCAAGGAGCCAGTGAGTGACGTCCTTCTCCACGCGCGAGAAGAGATCGACCGCCTTTATGCCATTGTCCGGCAAGAAGATTACGTCGTTTTGCTGTGCAATCGCGAAGGAGTCGCCATTCAGCATCGCGGCGACGAGGCGAAGGCGGAGCAGTTCAAACATTGGGGCATCTGGCTGGGCGGAGTTTGGTCCGAGCAAGTCGAGGGGACTAACGGAATCGGAACTGCGATCGTTGAACAACGTCCAGTTTTCGTTCACTGCGCGCAGCATTTTCGCACGCGCCACGCCAATCTCAGTTGTGCAGGCGCGCCTATCTTCGACGCGGACAACAAACTCATCGCGGTTTTGGATGCTTCCAGAATCGATATGGGACAGTCCGACCGCACCCATGGACTGGTGCTGGCTGCCGTAACTGCTTCTGTTCGGGCCATTGAAGAGCGGCTTTTCCGGCACTCCTTTCGTCGTGCTTGGACGATTGCAGCCGCTCCCCCTCGGACCAGCGGTGCAGGTCTTCTCCTTGCCGCCGACGACGATCAACGCGTGGTTGGCGCGGATCACGTAGCCCGGCAGGCGCTGGGCCTCGATGAGAGGGATTTGTTAAGCGGCAAATCTCTATCTGCGTTTTTTCACTACGACCGCTCACGCTTTCGACGTAGTAATGACCAGGACTCCCCGGCTCAATGGATACGGCTCGGTTCGGAAAGCGCGTGGAACGTCTTAATCACGCCGCCCCTTCGAACGTCCAAGGAAGTGCGCAACTCGGAATATGCCATGATCCAATCGCGCCCTCGACTGAGCGCGCTTGAAAACTTATCGGTGGAATCAATTCCAACTCCGAGCCGCGGCGGTTTGTCGCCAGCCGTGACACGCCGCGTCCGCGACTATATTGAAGGGCATCTCGATCAAAAGATCCGCCTCGATGGACTGGCAGCGCTGACGGGTCTTTCTACCGACCATTTTGCTCGGGCATTCCACCAGTCAGTGGGGATGCCGCCGCACACGTATCTGCTGCGGCGGCGCTTGGAACATGTGGAACACATGCTGCGGGACACACATGCTCCATTGTCAGAAATAGCATTGGCGACTGGTTTTTCTGACCAAAGCCATCTCGCGCGGCACTTCCGGCGGTGGGCTGGAATGTCCCCGCGCCAGGTCCGCTGGACGGAAGGGAACTCCCTTCGCACCGCGTAACCCGAAAAAGTGACTTACCGAAGTAAGGGCGCTGGCCAAGGCAGATCCTCTTCAGCCCGGCGCTCCCCGAGATGCAGCCAAATTGCGATCCTGATCACGATTCATCGGAAACATTCCAAACACACCAGGTTTGTTCAAGACGACGGGAGTCCTGCAGAGCCACAATCCGCCCAGATCGTAGAAAGGCGGGTATGTCCATGAAGAAAACCGAGCCCATTCACGTTCAGCCAAACTCGGGTACAACAGTGGGGTCGGCCGCCGCGGGCAGCTTCTCTGGGTGTATCATGCCCGCCATGGCCTCCTCAGGACAGGGAACCGAGCGTTTGAATGCCCAACTCCTGGTTGACTCGATTCCTGCGCTGATTCACACCGCCAGGCCAGACGGTTACCTCGATTACTTCAATAAACCTTGGCTGGCATACCTCGGCGTCACTCTGGATAAAGTGGCCGGCTGGAATTGGACTGTTTACGTTCACCCCGAAGACGTTGAGGGGATTGTGGCCAAGTGGCGATCCTGCCTCGCAACTGGAGAAATCTTCGAGTACGAAACTCGCGTCCTTAGAGCAAACGGGGAATACCGCTGGATGTTCCACCGGAAAGTGCCTCTTCGCGATGCCAACGGCAACATCGTCAAGTGGTATGGATCGAGCCTCGATATTGATGAACGCAAAACGGCGGAAGAACAGCTCCGCCGCAACGCCAAGGAACTGCAAAGAAGCGAGTTTTATCTGGCGGAAGGACAGCGTCTTGCCCACATGGGAAGCTGGGCCTTCGATCCCGACGGCTTCTACTATTGGTCTCCCGAATTATTTCGAATGCACGGACTCGATCCGGCCAGCAAGCCGCCTAGTGTCCAGGAATACCTGGATCGTGTCCACCAACATGATCGCGAGTCGATGGCAGACCTGTTCAAGGGAATCTTAGCGAAGGCTTCGCCCTTCGATGCCACGAAGCGCATCGTGCGTCCCAACGGTGAGGTCCGGTACATTCGCTGCGTCGGCGTTCCTGTTGTAGAAAACCAATGCCTGAGAAAGTACGTTGGCAGCGCCATAGACGTTACGGAGCATGAGCTCCTGACCCAGGAACTCCGCCGGCGCGAAGCGTACCTGACGGAAGCTCAAAGGCTCAGTCACACGGGCAGTTGGGCCTGGGATGTGCGGACCGACGCGCTCTTCTGGTCCGAAGAGATTTTTCGGATTTACGGCTATAGCCCTCAAGAAACAGGTCCCACTTGGGAGCAGCTTCTGCAACGGGTTCATCCCAAGGATCGGTCACAGGTCGAGCAGCGCGCGAAAATGGAGGCCACTGGGAATGAGTGGATCGACTCGTATGGTGATTTCCGAATCGTTCTTCCGGACGGAACGATAAAGTACCTCCATTCCGTTGCTCATCCTGTTACGCAGTCCGGTAAAGTCACGGAAGTCATCGGAACCGTCATGGATGTTACGGAGCAAGAGCTCCTGACCCAGGAACTGCGGCGCCGCGAAGCCTATCTGGCCGAAGCCCAAAAACTCAGTCACACCGGCAGCTTTGGATGGAAACCTGAGACTGGCGAGATTGTCTGGTCAGATGAAACCTACCGTATCTTCGGGTACGACCGTTCTGTCAAGCCAACTATAGATTCACTCGCGCAGCGCGTCCATTCCGAAGACCGTGCCGACGTCAAAGAAGTCGTTAATCGCGCCTTTGCGGGAGCGACAGATTTCGAGCATTCCTATCGCTTGCTGCTGCCTGATGGGCGAGTCAAGCACGTCCACGCCCTAGCTCACGTCTTGCAGGATGCCTCTGGCAATCGCGAGTTTGTCGGAGCGGTGACTGATATCACCCAGCAGCGCCACGCGGAAGCGGTGATCCGGGAACGAGAAAGGGAACTGCAAGAAAACCAAGCCAAGCTTGAAGAAGCCCAACGTGTCGCGCATGTTGGCTATTGGGAATGGGACCTTACGACGGATCACATGACCTGGTCAGATGAGACGTATCGCATCTACGGACTGGAGGCCCAGGAACGTCCCATGGATTTGGCGACAATTCGGGAATCGATTCATCCCGAAGATCGAGAGTTTGTGTTCCGGAAAGCAGCGGCGGCCATTCAAGGCGAAGCGCACGCCGACGTAGAACATCGGATCGTTCGTCCCAGCGGCGAAGTTCGTGTCGTGCACAGTCAGGGCGATTTGAAGAGAGACGCAGCGGGCCGTCCCTGGCAAATGTTCGGTACCGCCCAGGACATTACTGATCGCAAGCGGGCGGAAGACAAAATCCGCGAGCAGGAATCGGAGTTCCGGCAGATGCTGGACTTCACGCCTCAGCTTGTTTCGGTATTCGGCCCCGGCCGCGAACGTCTTTACGCCAATCGCATGATGCTCGATTACCTCGGCATTGGCCTTGATGAGTGGCTGCAGAGGAGCCCTGCCACTCACACTCACCCTGATGACTCGGAACGGGTAAAGGCTTGTTGGCTTCGTGCTTCGGAAAGCGGCTCTGCTTACGACGTGGAGATGCGGGTGCGCAAACATGATGGAAGCTATCGTTGGCATCTGGCTCGCTACAATCCGGTGCACGACGACAAGGGACAGATCATGCGCTGGTATGTTGCGGGTACCGACATCGAAGACCGCAAGCAGGCGGAAGACAGGGTTCGGCAGGAAAACGTCGCTCTACGTGAAGAAATCGACAAAGCCTCGATGTTTGAAGAGATTGTTGGAACATCTCCCGCTTTGAAAAGTGTTCTCTCGCGCATATCCAAAGTTGCACCGACTGATTCTACGGTCCTCATCACGGGTGAAACAGGAACAGGCAAAGAGCTAGTAGCACGCGCCATCCACCGACGATCTGATCGGGCTTCGCGTCCGTTCGTTAGTGTGAACTGTGCAGCGATCCCTCGTGATCTTATCGCTTCTGAGTTGTTCGGCCATGAGAAGGGCGCCTTCACCGGCGCGACTCAGCAGCGCCTGGGTCGCTTTGAACTAGCAAATGGAGGCACGATCTTCCTCGACGAAGTCGGCGAGCTTCCAGCTGAGACTCAGATCGCACTCCTGCGTGTTTTGCAGGAGCGCGAGTTTGAGCGTGTCGGCGGCAATCGTCGAATCCGCGCTGACGTGCGGGTGATCGCAGCCACCAATCGAGACTTGCTGGCCGCCATCAGCGCTGGGTCCTTTCGTAGTGATTTGTTTTATCGGCTGCATGTCTTCCCGATCGAGATGCCTTCTCTTCGAGAGCGACGAGCGGACATTCCTTTGCTGGTCGAATACTTTATCGATCGCTATGCGCGAAAAGCTGGCAAGAACATAAAACGTGTCCACAAGAAGACCCTGGAACTCCTTCAGTCCTATCCATGGCCGGGGAACATCCGAGAGCTGCAGAACGTCATCGAGCGTTCAGTCATACTTTGCGAAACAGAGATTTTCTCGATCGACGAAAACTGGTTACCGCAGCAGCCGCCTTTGACAGAACCGAAAAACCAAATGGAGCTTCCCCGAAGTCTTCTGGCGCAAGAGAAGGAAATGATTGAAGCCGCCCTACAAGAAAGTCACGGCCGGATATTTGGACCCACGGGCGCTGCGGCCAAGTTAGGCATCCCGCGCTCCACCCTGGAATCGAAGATTCGTTCGCTGAAAATCGACAAGAATCGCTTTAGGCATATCCCGGGAGCTTGAAGGCTCGCGCTTCGCAGAATTTACTCCTAATAGGACAGCATACTTTAGATCGGTAGGCGGAGTTTCTTCAACAACGCGGCAAATCGCGGGTCGTTGTAGGAGGGATCAAGCTGGGTTGCTCGTTCGAAATACTTCGCAGCCATATCCGCATCTTTGTCGGTGTTCCCTTGAAAGAAGTGGTACCCCTGCAAGTAGGCATCGAAGGCTTCCGGATTCACTGGGCGCGATCGTGCCAAGTCTTCTTGTTGCTGCGAACTCAAACGTACCCGAATCTCCCGGGCTACAGCCTTGGCTACTTCGTCTTCGACATTAAGAGTGTCCTTCGCCGCATAGTCGTAGTCCTGTGACCACAGGTGAGTTTGATCCTTCACCTGAATCAGCTGAGCGGTAAGGCGTAGGTGATCTCCGCTTTCGCGGAGGCTGTTTTCCAGCACATACTGCACGGAAAGGTCGCGTCCAATCTGGTCGAGGCGTACGTCCTTGTGCTTGTATCCCATGACGGACGTTCGCGCGATCACACCTAACTGTTCCGGGTTAAGATGGCCC